>JAABUX010000031.1_pt1 | contig 232573 bp, 215 predicted proteins | sample 5561851 | NCBI WGS metagenome assembly JAABUX01 (sample SAMN10711883, study PRJNA513361) | rock metagenome | isolation source: Antarctica rocks | place: Antarctica: Victoria Land, Richard Nunatak red sandstone | collected 2016-01-03 | reverse complement strand
GTCTCCCGAACATTGAACAGGGGGTCAGGATGTCGTTTCAAATCGACACCAAACTTTATAAACGCGAACCCTGATGAAATCAGGCTTTTTGCCAACCGCATCCAAATATACCGGACAGTAGTGGTATAGTATACAGGCGGATGCGTATAAGAAACGGCTTTCGCCGTTTCTTCACCTTTTCTATACAGCCAGAGCGCGGGCTACGCCGCTAACTCCGGCTTCGTTAAAGCGCTGATGTCAAGGCCGTAGCACTCCACCGCAAGAAGCAGCTGATGCGCGTTCTGCCATAGGACTTCAGCACAATCTCATTCTCCGCGCCGGCACCTTCTATCGATCGAACCGATCCGCTGTACTTCTGTTTTACAGCCGAAACGATAGAAGGTTTTGAAAGCCGCTCCTTCGTCAGCGTGAAACTGTTTGTGACGTTTGCGAAGAAGATGAGCGCGCTTAACGGTCTTCCTCCATCTATAAGGAATCGCGTTTTAGAGTTACACCCGTATAGAATATAGGGCATCGCGTCGAGATCGTCGATGACCTTGTCTCGTAGCGGTGTCGAATTGTATCCACCGTCTAAGTTAGAGGACCAACGCGTAAATGAGCTTGAGAATTGTCACAATGGGCATAGTGTGTTTAGGGCTGCACGAGTCTTTGCGTCTTCCGCTTGGCCAACTGGGCGGGAGTATATTACTCGGTAAACCGTGTCGCCTGCCAAGAAGAGTATGTTCTCAAATTGCGCGGGCGGGTCGTCGCGGGGCCTTTCGTAGGAGAGGTACCACCCTAGGCGCTTTCCGCCGCAGACTCGCTGCGCTCTGCTGACGGTCACCCTGGCAGCGTCTTCGCGGAGACTCATGAGAATGTCGTGAATCGCATCTTGCAACGACGGTCCGCTCAGATAAGTCGTTTTTAGTTGCAAGAGAAAAACACGTGGAACGAAAGCGCCTCGTGCCTTCTTGAAGTCAAGCCACAGCGTCGTATTAGCCGCCGCGCCGTTCGCGAAGTCTTGCTTATCCCAGTTTACCGGCAACTTCAGCGCGGCGGCCTGGTGCTGCGTGAACGACATCGATGGCGCGCCCCCCGGATCCGGGGTCGGCTTCGGTTTCGCACGGGGGCGCGGATCGTGGCGGTGTTGATGGGGTATCAACGAAACGACGGTCTTCTTTTTCTGCACTTCTGGTTTCTGTGTGGCGGGCCGGTGCGGCATAAGCGATAGTAAGGCCGAAGGTCTTGGCTGCGGCGGCGACCGTCTTCGCCGGTGAGGGTGCGGAACGCTTCGATGTTCGATGCGTATCCTCGAAACGACAACCGTTTGTTTCTGCTCGTCTCGATTTAAAGAAAGATGAGGATACGTCACCCATATGGAGATATTGAGACCCACCGAAGCGAGAAGAGACCAAAGGAGTCTCTGGCGAGCGCTATCCCGCTGCCTGATGTTGCTTATCATCGGGGCTCACTCCGAACCAATGCGCGTTTGGGAAATTAAATCTTCTTTGCCGGATTCCCATCGGACAGATTCAAAAACCGAACGGTGCTCTCAATCTGGAAACCATTGAACCTCTCGGAGTGCAATTGCTCTTCGCTAATTTCGCTGCCCCTTGGTGGATTGCCGGGTTCTTGCGATCGAGCTTGCCGTTGGAACGTCTTTTCGTGAGCATCGTGATATTGACGTGCTGATTCTACGTCGCGATCAGCAACGTTTACACGGTATCATGAGAGACTGGGACGTGTGTTCCGCGGAGCCTAGCAGCGTTCTCCGGTCCTGGCAGGATAATGAGAATATCAAGACGCCGATCAACAGCTTATGGTGTCGGCGTCGAGCCAAGTCTCCTTGGGACCTGGAGATATTGCTCGACGAAGCCTTTGGAGATAAGTGGTTTCACGGCGATGTCCAGCCGTAAGTCGATCAATCAAGTCTTTGGGCTGGTAAATTCAATCCCGGTTCTCGCACCCGAAGTTCAGCTATTCGACAAGGCGAAGGATCCCCGCTCCGAAGACGAGCGCGACTTCAGTGCCGTACTGCCACATTTTACAGCAGCGCAAATCGTTTGCGCGATTTATCTGCTGCTATCAAGCGGTGCATACCTTCGCTACGATTACTGATCAACATTCAACGAAGCGTCGCCCAGGCACAGATGTTGGCTGGATGCCGGATATGCCAACATGTAATCTATTTGGACATGAAGCGACCACGCGGATCTTTCTGCTCATACGTGCTACTGGTGGCGTTTCGCTTAGTGCCGCAATGCGAGTGCTTGGGCTGACCGCCCTCAATGAAAAGAAAACGTTCTTGGAGCGTTTTCTAATGATTTTGCGAAAGCGCGGCCGCCCTGCACGCCGTGAACATGCACCTCCCCTACGGGGGATCTGGTGCACGACCGGCACGTGATCAAGCGCGTTCCATGGAAGCGGCGCCGAGCGCCGCTTCCCTATTCGATTCACTCTGGTCGTCTCCTAAGACGACTTATTGACCGTCGCCGTCGTTGACGAGGTCGATGTCGACCGTTTGATGCCCGATATCGAGCGAGCCTAGTCCCGTAACGAGGTCGTAACGCGGGCCCGCGAAGTACGCGCCGTTGCTGCCGATCTGCACGTCGTGGAATCCGCCGACCATCGTCGTCAGAAAGCCGGTTGGACCCGTCGGCACGGGTGGCGGCGTTGTCTGTGGAAATTTCAAGTATTCATAGTAGAGGTTCGGAGAGGCGAAGCCCATCTCGTCGCCGTGGGCAGTCATCAGCCGAGCGTATACGCCCATCGTCAGCGGCGAAGCGAGGCTCGTTCCGCCGACATAGAAGATTGCGCCGTTCACATAAATGATGGCGGGACTGACGTTGGGATCGGCGTCCATCGCCACGTCGGGCACTTGTCGCAGCGCAGCCTGGGCCGGAATGGTCGCGACGCCTTGCTGCCAATAGGGCTCGTTCTCGAACATGCTGGGTCCACCACCGCTACCGCTCCAGGCTGCCTCACCCCCATACGCCGCGGTGGTCATATCGGAGACCAGTGATGTGCCCCCCACTGCGACGACGTATGGCGACGAGGCGGGATAGCTGACTCCCGGCGGCCCGGAGCCCGGAACTCCGGTCGAAAGGACGACGGGGCAGCCCGAACCATTGTCGCCGCTGGAAACGAAGACGGTCTGGCCTTGGGCCGCGGCCTCATTGAAAATCTCGTCGTCCAGCACCATCGCGCCATCAACGTACGGGAACGCTTCACACTCGCCGAACGATGCGTTGCCCTCGCGTGCGATATTTTGTGTGGCAAAGCGGTTAAATTCGAGACCCGTGTCGGAGTCCGTCAGCGAAGTCGTGTCGTACATGTAAATGTGGCGGACCTGCTGCGCGATCCCGGTGGAGCTTTGCGAGTCGAGATCCCACTCGTCGAGGCCCGCAATGTCGGGGCTCGGGACGCCGACGTGGACGACGCTATACGCCGCCTGCGGTAGCCCGTTGACCTTCTCATACGTGCGCAAATCGGGAAGCACTTGTGCTAAATTACCTTCGGCGAATACCGCGATCGCGTCGGCGTAACCCGTGGTCGAATCCTTGCCGTTATAACTGTGATTGCCGTTACGCGCGGTGTAGTCCAGGCCGCTGTACGCGGACTGGAAGTCATGTGCCGTGTAGGCTCGCAGACAGTCGGTGCTGCCCGGAATCGGCGCGCCGACGCATGCGTCTGGAGGCGGGTTCGGCGGAGTTGTCGCGCTCTTGTGGATAGGCATGCGGAGCGAAATATTGTTCAGTCCCAGCACTGCGGCAACCGTGCCGCCGAGGGCGGTCGGAACTTGAGCTGCCTTCACCTGTCCGAATCTCACATGACCAAACTGTTTGAACGCGTGAATCTCGGTGTTGAACGCGGCGCTGGCCTGCGCCGCCGTCGCGTTCGCCGTGATAACTAAATTGTTCGGCTCGGCCGAAACGTTCGTGAAGCCATGGCCGACGAGGTAGCTGCCGACAGCATTAACCTGAGCCCCAGTCGGGTTAAAAGCGGCGGTGAATTGCGCCGGCGTGACGGTTTTGTGATACATCGAGTCGTGCGGGTTGTGCTCGCGGTGCACGAGGTTCATGGCGCCTGCTTGATCGCGCATCCGAAGACCGATGACGAGGCGCAGTGGCATCGAGGCCGAGACTTTTCCGAGGTCGGTCGCGCTCACCAACGGCAAAGCCTTGGTCGCCGTATTAATCCAGCCCGACGTCGCTGCGAGGACGTCAGCGCGTCCCGCGGCTGCGCTGGCCGGTGTGGCCGCCACCACGGCAACGGCCGTAGCGGCCGCCGCATGAAGTAAAATTCGCAAGTAGGCTCCTATCGTAGACGGAAAGTGGATCGGAGTAACTGTAATGCGCCATCACAACAAATTATGAACAAGCCCGAGGAAGTCTGGATTCAAAGGTCAGAAACGCGCTCCTAGAGCCGAGGACGGCCAGTTTAGCATGCGCCGACACTCGTCGGGTACGGGCGCGTTTCCACCGACGAGCATAAGACCGCGCAGCAGGTCTTCGAGCTACAGAGAGCCGGCAACAAGCACGGTGACATGGAAGAGCACCTAGCCGCCTTTGAAGCAGCCGCGGCCCACTTGTCGCCGTGATCAGGACGAATTGAGTGCATGCGCTGGAACTGTACTCTGTACCGCTTTCACCGAATTTCGGAATAACTAAATACAAAAAGGAAAAACTCGATACAAAACGCGTACTTTGTACTCCCTCCCGATATTCGCAAGGTCAGCCCCGGTTTCGATCTCGCAATCGCGCTCGCATTGCGGCGCGTTACGCAGCCGACTCATGGGCGGCGGCGACCGGCAAACGACCCTCGCGCCGCAGCTTCTCCGTCACAACGGCACGCACCAGAAGGTTTAGGGTGAGGTCATCCACCTGCTCCAGTTTCTCATTGACCAGCAGGGCCGCCATCCTAAGCGCCATTATCATTACGCAGACACCTGAACGAACGTTGACGCTTCCGACACGCGCGAGTGGCGGGAGCGCGGCGTTGCCGAATCCATGGCATCGACAGACTCTTCAGCGATCAACGCTTTGATCGCTGCACGCTTTCCGTCGATTGAATCTTTGATCTTGCCATTAGCCATTTCGTGTTGTGCTCCATTAAGCTTTAGCGAAGCTCACGGCTCCGCCCGTTTCATAGCGCGTAACATTTTGGCGCGTCTATGCGACCCAACCAAACGAACGCTCACGGAATCAATAAACGAATCGATACGTCATGGCGATCTCAAAGGAGCGAAAAGAAATGTTTACGATGCCGCTTCGCTGCTGCTGCTGCTTGCACTTTTGCGGAACGGTGGCTCTGCACTGGAGAACGTGCCCCAGGTGCGCGAGAACGGTGACGTGATGGCTATTCCTCACACCCACATTCGATTTGCGCGTTTTATGACTGCGACAAGGTCTTACGAACGCTGTTTGCCTGCATCGTAAATTTGCTGAACCACGCGCAGATTTGTCTTTGCTGGGTTCTGCGGGGCCGGTTAAATGAAGTCGCGGGTGGCTCTGGGCAAGCGTCCTTACGAAGTCGAGGCGACCGTGGGGAACTGCTCGTTGATGCCGCGTCGCATGTCCGGTACTCTGCCGAGCACGAACGACGGCGGCGCGCCGCACTTGCGGTCTTCGGCAAAGTCGCGATAGCAAGCCGGAGGCTCACGTGCTCGCTCTCGCCCATTCCGCCGCGATGCTCGGCATCGACGGCTACGTCGTTCGCGTCGAAGCGGATAGCGCCGCCGGCACGCCGAGCTTCTCGCTCATCGGTCTGCCGGATCGCGCGCTCGGCGAGGCGCGCGATCGGGTTCGGGCGGCCGTCATCAACTGCGGCTATCGCTTTCCTGCCGGCAAAGTACTCGTCAATCTGGCGCCGGCCGATATTCGCAAGCTCGGCCCCGGTTTCGATCTCGCAATCGCGCTGGCACTGCTCGCAATCGAAGAACAAGTCGATACGCTGGGCTTGCAGCGTTTCGTGGCCCTCGGAGAGCTCGCCCTCGACGGCACGGTGAGGGCGACGCGCGGCGTGCTGCCGATGACGATCGCCGCACGCAACAGCGGCTTTGACGCGCTCGTCGTCCCTCGCGCGAATGCCGCCGAAGCATCGCTCGTCGACGGCATCGGTCTGTACGCGATCGATACCCTCCACGACGCCGTGGCGATCGCGCTCGGACACGGCGAGAAACATCGTTACGCCGTTGTGAAGCGGGCCGCCGCAAGCCGCCCCGAAGCTGCCGGCGATTTCGCCGACGTGCGCGGCCAAAGCGTTGCCAAGCGAGCGCTCGAGATTGCCGCAGCGGGCGGCCATAACGTGTTGCTCGTCGGACCGCCGGGCTGCGGCAAGACGATGCTCGCGCGCCGCCTTCCGTCGATCCTGCCGCTGATGTCTTCCGAAGAAGCGCTCGACGTAACGAAAATTTACAGCATCGCCGGGCTCCTCGAAGAAAATCGAGGCATCGTCGCGACACGACCGTTTCGAGCGCCGCATCACACGATCTCACAAATTGCGTTATGCGGAGGCGGCAGCTCTCCGCGCCCGGGCGAGATTTCGCTCGCCCAGAACGGCGTACTCTTTCTCGACGAGCTGCCCGAGTTCTCGCGCTCGGCATTGGAAGTCATGCGCCAACCACTCGAGGAGGGCTCGATCACGATCGCACGCGCCGCCGGAACGTTCGTGTATCCGGCTCGCTTCACGCTCGTCGCTTCGATGAACCCGTGCCCGTGCGGCTTTCGCGGCAACCGCGCGCGGGATTGCCGTTGCGACGATTCCGCCGTCGCTCGCTATATCGCAAAGCTCTCCGGTCCGCTGCTCGACCGGATCGATCTGCATGTGGACGTAGCGTCCATGCCCTTCGACGAGATGGTCGCGCATACGGTCGCGGAGCCGTCGTCCAACGTACGAACGCGAGTCGAGGCGGCTCGCTTGCATCAAAGCACGCGTTATGCGGGCGTGCCGTACCATGCCAATGCCGCCGTCGAAGGGGCGGAAGTGCGGCGCTACTGCGCGCTCGACGGCGCAGCGACGGACTTGCTGCGCGCCGCGTCGGCGAAAGGAAAATTCTCGGCGCGGGCTATCGATCGCATCGCGCGCGTGGCGCGCACGATCGCCGACCTGGCCGGCGCAACGACGATTTCCGACACGCACGTCGCCGAAGCAATCGCCTATCGCGGCTTCGAACGCCGTTGACGTGGAGCGCATAGTGACCACGATCACTTTTTACAATCGGCGGCAACGAAGCGTCGAAGCCCTACCGATGCAGGTCGTATGTCCGCCGGTATTTCCAGCGCTGCTGGGAGCTTCGAACCGTCTGCGCGTAGATCGCCTCGGGCTCTGGAGCCGAATCGCATCGATCGTGCTTACGACGGTACTCATTCTATCGGCGGTGTATGCCTTCGTAGCAGCGGCGGCGACATCGCGTGCTTCGCTAGAAGCTCGGAGCGCCGACTTTTTGAACGGACGCTTCCTTGAAGCTCGCGCGGCTTCGGCGCGGAAGAGTCTCTCGAGCGGAAATACCGCTTGGGACCCTCGGTCGCAGTGTCTGCCGCTCACCGGGCGAGCGCCGAGGCCCTCATTACGGCGATGCTCGACGTGCGAGCGCGCGGAAACGCGCGCGAGCGCGTCATGGCAAGCGACGTTATCGACGCTCACACATCGTATCTGGCCGCCACGCGGAAAATGTTCGCCGCCGTCGACCGGCGGGATGTGAAGCAAGCGATCGCCATCGACCGCGGCACCGTCGATCCCATCTTCAACCAGATTGCGCGTTCGATCGACGAACGGGCGCTCACCGACGGCGTCCCGGCACAACGCTCGCTCGAGCGTCTCAGCCGCAATCAGCAGTATCTCTTCGACGTAACGGCTCTCTTATCGGGTCTAGGACTCCTGAGCCTCGGAGTCTTTCTGATGATTCTCGGCAAGTACCAGCAGCGCATCGCTGCAAGTTACCGAGCCGAACTCCATAAGCTCGAAGAAGCGGCCCTGGTCGACAATTTGACCGGTATCGGGAACCATCGCGCGTTTCAAGATCACATTCAGCGCGAGGCGTCACGAGCCAACCGCCACGGAGAATCGCTTTCGCTCGCCTTACTGGACATCGATGATTTTAAGGTGATCAACGATCGCGACGGTCATAGGCAAGGCGATAACGTGCTCGTCGAGCTGGCGTCATTGATCGACTCACTACGCTCGGAGGACGGCGCTTACCGGATTGGCGGCGACGAGTTCGCGATCATTCTGCCGCATACGTTACTCGATGACGCGCAGGAATCGATGGAGAGGCTGCGCCTCTCGGTGGAGGCGTCCTTATGGGGCGGAACGGTAAGTATCGGGCTTGCAGCTTTGAGCGGCTCCGATTGCGACGCCGAAACATTGCAAGCTCAGGCCGACGCGGCGCTCTACGCCGCAAAACGGTCGGGCCGCAACAGCGTGGCGGCCTTCGATGAAGCGCTTGCAGAAATGTGGATGCTCTCACCCGCGAAAATCAACAACTTGCGGGCGCTCATCAACGAGCGCGGCGTGGACATTGTGTTTCAGCCGATTTGGGATGTAGACGGATGCAGCGTCTTAGCGTATGAAGCGCTGTCGCGGCCGCGAGCGATCTTCGGCTTCAGCGGTCCCCAAGCCGCCTTCGATCTTGCCGAACGTGTCGGACGAGCTCACGAGCTGGACGCAGTCTGCCGCGAAGCCGTGCTCGCTCGGGCTCACGAATTGCCGGCTAGCGCGCTCCTGTTCATCAACGTCTCGCCGCAAGCACTCGACCACGGCCGCCTCGATGCCGAGACGTTCGTTCGGGCAGTTCGAGCGGCCGGGCTGACTCCGGATCGCGTCGTCATCGAGATCACCGAACGCTCCATCACGCAGGTCGAAGCGGTCATCCGCGCCGCTCGGGACTTGCAAACCCGCGGGTTTCGCCTGGCACTCGACGACACGGGAGCCGGAAACTCAGGGCTCGAGATGCTGAGCCGCTTGCCGGTCGAATTCGTCAAGATCGACCGTGACGTCGTCGTGAAAGCGCAAGCGGATAAAAATGCCCGCGCCGTCTTAGCCGGCATCGTTGCAATCGCTCAGGCAACCGGCGCCTATGTGATCGCCGAAGGGATCGAAAACGCCGAGATGCTCGATTTCGCGTGCAGCGTCGGCATGCGAACCGACAAGTCCAAACACTGCATTCAGGGCGTTCAAGGGTTTCTCTTAATATCGCCGTCTGAGACGTTCCTGCGATCGCCCGATACCGACGACGTCAAGGCGCTACTCACCGAATTCGCGCTGAGTACCGATCAGATCAAGTCTGGTTACGTTAACGTGTAGGTACGGCGATGTCGTCGACTCGCCGTATTCGTCTTACGCGATTCGTTCCGCAAACCTATGTCTGCGTAATTTAACGGCTTGCCGATACCAGGCAGCGGGTCGCCCAAAGCAACCTCCCAGACAACTGTACGCGGCGCGGCAACCCGGGGCAGCCGAAGAGCCGAGCATGATTAGCGGTGCGACCGGGCGCTTCCGATAAAAGCGGAAGAGCGTTCTACGGTTGGAGCGGCCGGCGCGGGTCGAACTACGCGTTACCGGGGAATGAAAGTGATACGCAACGAACGCGAGTCGTCGATGTCACTGCGCCGGCTGGGATTAGCCGCCCCGCTCGCCATTCTCGTCGCGGTGCTGATGCACTTGGCGCTGTTCGGTACGCATCACGCGCCTGGGGCGGAGCACGCGCCTCAGCTTCTGACCTCGCTTGGCGCGGGGCTGACCCTCGCCGCGCTCTGCGCCGTGCTTTTCGCCGCGCTCTATAAACGACGCGGCGAGCGTAAGTCCCGGCGGCTCCTGGACGTCGGCCCTTTAGAACTGTTGGCCGGCGGGGCGCTTGCCTATGCGCTCATCGAGCTTAGCGAAGGTCGCGCACCGCTCGGCATCGGGGTCTGGCAATATTCCGCTTTAGCAGCCGCAGCTTTGTCCGTCTTCGGATTGGCGGCTTTATTCGCGCGGCTGCTTCGCTTCTCGGGTGAAGCTTTAGCAGCCTACGCAGCTGTGATCTCGCGCGCGTACGCGTTACCGCTCATCGCTAGCGACGCGCGACGTTCGCTTCGGGCGCGTAGCGCCATCGCCCGTGCGTCATGCCGAGGCCGCGCTCCGCCGCTCTTCTCATAGGTCGCCGATAGCCGCCTAGGGCGGAACAGCACACCTGCGAGGAGATCCATGCGTCATTTCGTAGCGGCAGCCGCCGCCATATCTTTTCTATTGCTAGGTATTCCCGTTTTTGCAGACACCGCCGGGCTCGTGCGCGGGCACGTTACCCTTGACGGTAAGGCGCTTGCCGGCGTGTCGGTAACGCTAACGCTGGCCAACGAGTCGGCGCATGCGAGCGCTTCGACCGACGCCCGTGGAAATTTCACGTTTGCAAACGTTCCCTTCGGCCGCTACGCGCTCGTCGCGCGCCAAGCGAACGAACCGGATTTTTCACAGAGCATCGATGTCGAGAGCGGCTCGGTCGTCGACTTGGCGATCGAACTGCATCTGCGGACGATCGGCCGTGCTGCAACGACCGCGGCCAAGGGCGTTGGCGCGGCGCCGGTTTCCGTGAATTCGATCGGTAAGGAGCAGCTCGCCGCGCTACCGCAAAATCAGAGCCTCAATGCAGTGATCACGACGTTTCCCGGTATCGCCCGGTTTTCGTACAACGAGCCGGTCGCGCACGGGTTTCACGGCTTGACGTATGAAATCGACGGCGTTCCGCTTCCCTTTGCCACGACTTCGAATTTTAGCGAGGTGGTCGATCCGCGAACGATCGACTCGCTCGAGGTCTTCACCGGCGCTTTCCCAGCCGAATTCGGCGGTTCGCGCCAGGGTGCCGTCATCAACATCATCAGTCATCGACAAAACGATCTGAGCACCCCCGAGGAAGGCGCGTTCACGGCGGGTCTCGGCTCCTACGGGAGCGCGCAGTCCTCGTTCGCGGAGTCGTTGACGCTCGGCCGCACGCGCCTATTCCTCAACGCTAATCTCGAACGCACGAATCGCGGCATCGATTCACCGACGTTCGACCCGATTCACGATAGCTCGAATCAATCGAACCAGTTCTTACGCACGATCACGAATGTGGGTCCGCGCGACACACTCGCCTTCAGCGCCTCGAATAACGACGCCACGTTCCAGATTCCGATCAACACGCAAGCGGGAAACCCGAACGATCCGCTCACCGTGCCGCCCGGCACAAATGACGTTCAGCACGAGTACGACAACTTTCTCAACCTCGTTTACACGAACAACGCGGCGAATGGAAACGCCTACACTCAGATTGCGACCTGGTACCGGTACGATCGCGTGCGCTACCTAGGCGACATCGCGAACGATCTCGCTGGGGGGCTCGACGGCCTCAACCAGGATCGGCATTCGAATTTCGAAGGCATTCGTCTCACACACTTCCACGTTTTTGGAGCGAACGCGGTCAAAGCCGGCATCGATGAAGCGGTGGAGAATTTTTCGGGCAACGAACATATCTCGTACTTCAATACGGACGCAAACGGGAACCCGAGCGGTCCGCAGCAGAACTTCTTCGACAACTCAGCGCAACGGGGGTCGCAACTCGGAGCGTACATCGAAGACAAGTGGACCCCGACGACTTATCTTTCCGTTCAAGGCGGCCTGCGCTACGATCACTCGACCGGCTATACCTCGGGCGCGCAACTCAGTCCGCGAATCGAGATAAACGGCCAAATCGACCCGCAAGATATCCTGCATGCGTACTACGGCAGACTTTATGCGGCGCCGTTCATCGAAGACACTCGGAAGGCCGCGGTCATCCTCGGCGGCAACACGCCGACTGGAGCGGGGCCCGCCTACAGCTTGCAGCCCGAGCACGATTCATACTATGAATTCGGCCTCGCACACACGTTCGTTCCCGGCGCACGCGCCACACTCAATTTTTGGAAACGAGACGTCCGTAACGTTCTCGATACCACTCAGCTTGCGAACACACCGATTTTCGCAGTGTTCAATAACACGATCGGTATCGCCAAGGGAGTCGAAGGGCGCGTGGATGCGCGCTTTAATAGCGGTGACTCGATGTTCTTTTCAACGACGCTCTCGCAAGCCCGGGCGGGAGGCGTGTCGGGGAGCACGTTTCTCTTTCCGCCCGGCACCGATCCGAACGACGTAACGCTCGGTCCGGAAGACCACGATCAAGCTTTTTCTGCGAATCTGGGCTACACGAAGCGCTTGGGAGCCGGCCGCAAGTATTTTGCCACCCTCGAGCCGCTGTACGGCACTGGATATCCGGTCCAATTTCAGACCGGAAGCGGTCGCCTTCCGCCGCACCTTACCTTCGATGCATCGTTCGGACGCGATGCTTCTCGAGGTTCGAAGCCCGCTATCGGCTTCAACGCGACGTTTCAAAACTTTACGAACACGCGCTATCTCTTAAAAGTGAACAACGGTTTTAACACCACGCAATGGGGTGAAGGCTTCCGAGCCGACTTCCGCCTTACAGCTCCGTTCTAATAGCCGCGGCCTTCGAAAGCCGGATTACAAGCGATCGCAAACGCTTCATTGGCTACTTGACCGCAGCCGGTCGTATGCGGGCGCATCAAAAAAGATCCGGCACGGGCAGTGCCGGATCTTTCGTCGCCACTTGGAGTATCGACTACGGCATTAAGACGTGGTCGATGACTTGAATGACGCCGTTGGACTGATAGACGTCGTACGTCGTGATGTGAGCGACGTCACCTTTTTCGTCGGTTAGATCGATGTTACGCGGTCCGTTCATGTGCGCGGTCAACGTCTCGCCTTGAACGGTCTTGAGTTCCGCTTTACCGCCGCCCGCACGAATCTGCGATTGAAGAGCCGCAAAGTCGAGTTTGCCGGGCACGACATGATAGGTAAGGATCTTCGTCAGCGTTGCCTTGTTCTCGGGCTTAACCAACCCTTCGACCGTACCCGACGGAAGCGCACCAAACGCCTCATCGGTCGGGGCGAATACGGTGAACGGTCCCGGGCCTTGCAGCGTCGATACGAGGCCGGCCGCCTTGACGGCTGCGACGAGCGTTTTGTTATCGTCGGAATTGACCGCGTTCGAAACGATATCTTTATTCGCCATCATCGCGTGACCGCCAACCATCGGGTTGGAAGAGCCGGACATCATTTGTCCCGACGTCGATTGAGCGAATACGGGTGCCGTTGAGGCGAGAATTGCTGCGGCCGCAAAGCTTGCAACGTTAGAGCGTAATTTCATAGTCGTCCTTGTTAAGTGTGTTATCGATTAAACGTTCGACGCAGCGACTTGGATGGGATCATACCTACGGGCCACTAGTGCTTGCTTTCGTAAATAGCCGTAAATAAAGCGAGAGCGAGTTTCCGATCTCGCAAGGAGGGAGGAGCGAAGAACGACAGCGTCCCTTGAGGCATGAGTAGCGGATCGCGTTCAAATCGCCGCGCTGCTGTGGTTCGCGGCAGCGCCGTTAATTGACGACGTCGCAATGGGCGCGCTGGTCGAGCCTGAAGCGGTTGAGTTGCGTCCGCTGCTACCCTATCCGGAGCGCTAAGTGCGGGGGCGGAGTCCGTCGAGCGCGATGTCCAGGATATGGTCGACGTCGCCGGGCTGCGTGGATGGGATCTTGACGATGCCGACGACCATGGCCATGACCTGCTCGAGGTTGGTGTCGGCGCGCACGTCACCTGACTGCTGGGCACGGTCGAGGAGAGGCTGCGCAGCGGCGAGGAGAATCCGGCGGCTGTCCGTGAAGACGGGGGCGGTTCCGTCGCTGAGGTCGAGGAGTTCAGTGGCAATAGCCTCTTTGGCCGCGAAATAGTCGGCAAAGCGGTGCAACCAGACGGCGAGCGCTTCCCATGGCGGCAATTCGGTGAGGTCCGCGGCAGAACGAGCCAGCTCCATGACGTTGCCGAGGTACAGAGCTTCCAGGAGCGACTTCCGATTCGGAAAGTTGCGATAGAGCGTCGCCATCCCGACCCGGGAGCGCCGCGAGATCTCGGCCATGGAAATCGAGCTGCCACCTTCGGCGAACGCGTCGCGGGCGACCGCTAAGATCATGTCGCGGTTGCGCCGGCCGTCCGCGCGTTGAGAACGCACGTTGGCTGTCGCGGTCACGGGATTACGAGAGTTCATGGTACGCCTTGCTAAACGGATACGTTATCCGGTATTATATTGAAGCCGGATACCCTATCCGTTTTCCGGCAGAAAGCACAAACCTTACGCCCTGTCGTGGGCAAACTTGGAGGTACCGTGACTACAGCCGCAGACCGGACCGTCGCTACGCCGACTCCTATCATCTCGGTCAGGCCGATCGTCCTATCAGCGCCGGGACGTGGCGAGGATCTTCAGCTGCGCATTTCCGCGCCCATAACCGGGAGCGAACTCCCGATCATTGTTTTCTCGCACGGCTTCGGTCTTTCATTGGATGACTATGCCCCGCTTGTGAATTTCTGGGCGGCGCACGGCTTCGTCGTTCTTCAGCCCACCCATCTCGACTCGATGACGTTGGGACTGGCGCCAAGCGATCCGCGCACACCCGTGATCTGGAAATTCCGCGTTGAGGACGTGAAGCGCATTCTCGACAATCTTGACCTGATCGAGGCTTCGCTTCCCGGGCTCAAGGGGCGCCGCGACCGAAGCCGCATCGCTGCGGTCGGGCATTCTTATGGAGCGCAGACGACAGGTATGCTGCTCGGCGCACGCGTCATCGCACCCGACGGCCGCGTGGGAGAAGATATGTCCGACCCGCGGATCAAGGCCGGCGTGCTGCTTTGCGCAACTGGCCGGGAGGCGCAGATCTTGGTCCGTTCGCGAACGAGCATTTTCCGTTCATGAACCCGAACTTTGCTGGGATGACGACGCCGGCACTCGTGGTGGCGGGCGATAAGGACCAATCTCTTCTGAGCCCCCGCGGGCCGGACTGGTTTACTGATGCGTATACGCTGAGCACAGGCGACAAGTGCCTCCTTACACTATTCGGAGGAGAACACGGACTCGGCGGGATTTCCGGCTATGGCGTGGCCGCGACAACGGACGAAAACCCGGAGCGTGTCGCCGCGGTTCAGCGGCTTACCTGGGCTTATCTCCGCAACGCGCTCTACCCCGAAGATCCCGCTTGGCGCGCAGCCTGTACCGAGTTGATGCGGAGCCCCAATTCACTGGGTCGGGTTGAATCCAAACGAGCGCTCGAAAGAGTGATGTAAGCCCGGCGGCATTTTTCGCGAGCGAATTCGCGCAAACTCCGCGTGTCGGGCGACAGAAGCCGTGCCGGCCACGTATTCGATCCTTGCCCGGGCGATCGAGCATGTTGTGCTGCCGACCTGTCAACGCTACGGGATGGGCTTCATTGACTTACAGCCCGTTCGCCGGCCCGTGGCTGTCTGGTCACTACCGCAAGGACAGGCAGATCGCCGGTCCGCGTTCCCCCGGCGCGGGCGGCGCTGCGCCAATCTGCGCGGGTCCGCAGCGCCGGATTGGCTCGTTCATCATGCGCGGCAACGCGCCTGCGATGACTTCCCGTTCGCGTTCGCCAACGACGCTGCCTAATGCGTAGGTTCTGGTTGTCGCCCGCCCTTGCCATGCTCGGAATCTTCACGACGCTCGGAGCCGCGCACGCCGCGGAAACCGCGGCGCCTTCCGATCCGTACCTGTGGCTCGAAGATGTCCACGGCGCGCGGGCGACGGCTTGGGTGCAAGCGCAGAACGCTAAGTCGCTCGACGTTTTGCAAAACGATTTGCGTTACGCGGGCCTTTATGCGGATGCGCTCAAAATCGCGCAAAACAAAGATCGCATCCCGAACCCGGTAATGATCGACGGCGGTATCTATAATTTTTGGCAAGACGCCGAACACGTGCGCGGTATTTGGCGCTTTACGACGCCGAGCGACTACGCAGATTCCGCCCCGCGTTGGAATACGGCCCTCGATGTGGATGCGCTGGCCAAAATGGAATCTGCGAATTGGGTCTGGCACGGTGCAGATTGCGCTTGGCCGAGCGAGCGCCGCTGCCTCGTAAGCCTATCCGACGGCGGTGAAGACGCCGATACGATCCGTGAATTCGATCTTCCGGCGCGCCGGTTCGTGCCGGAGGGCATCGTGCTTCCGCACGGCAAGCAGCGCGCGGCTTGGGAGGACCTCGACAGCGTGCTCGTCGCGCGCGAATGGGCGCCGGGCGATGTAACGGCCTCCGGTTATCCGTTCATCGTCAAGCGCCTCAGACGCGGGCAACCGCTAAGCGCTGCCATAGAAGTGTTTCGCGGCAGTGCGAGCGACGGCGGATACGGCGTTTCGCCGCTCGCGCTTCATGACGGTGAAGGCCATCGTGCGCTAATCATCCAGCGGCCGCTCTCGACGTTTACATTCGAGTACTATTTGCTCACCCAGGCCGGACCGCGTAAGCTGGACGTACCCCTCAAGTCCGAACCGTCGGCAATGTTCGCAAACCGGCTGCTGTTTACGCTGGCCCAAGACTGGACGGTCGACGGCACGGCGTACGCTCAAGGCTCGCTCGTCGCGTTCGATCTCGCGGCCGCCATGGCAGACCCCGCCCATCTCAAACCGAGCCTCGTGTATGCGCCCGGCGCGCGCGAATCGCTAAGTGAAGTTGCCGCGACTCGCTCGCACCTACTCGTCACGACATACGAAAATGTCAAGGGCCGCGCGTTCGTCTATGCTGCAGAGAAACATGCCGGCTGGTCGAGGCTTCCCCTCGCTTTGCCGGACGACGCTTCGCTTACGATCGCCGCTACGAATCAGCACGAGGACCGCGCTTATCTGAACGTAACGAGTTTTCTCGAACCGACGACACTCTGGCTTAACGACACACGGACGGGCGATCTGAAAACCGTCAAGGCACTTGCGCCGCAATTCGACGCCTCCAGGGACGTCGTCGAACAGCATGAAGCGGCCTCCAAGGACGGTACGCTCGTCCCGTACTTCATCGTCCGTCCCAAAGACATGGCACTCGATGGCTCGAACCCGACCCTGCTCTACGCTTATGGCGGGTTCGCCGTTTCGTTGACGCCGACGTATTCCGCGCTCGATGGAAAGCTCTGGCTCGAGCACGGCGGGGTCTATGTGCTTGCAAACATTCGCGGCGGCGGTGAGTTTGGGCCGGCTTGGCACGAGGCCGGCTTGACAACGCATCGTCAACGAATCTACGACGACTTCGCGGCCGTCGCGCAAGATCTCATCGCGCGAAAGATAACGAGTCCGGCGCGTCTCGGCATCGAGGGCGGTTCGAACGGCGGCCTCCTCATGGGCGTCGAATTCACGCAACACCCGGAACTGTATAGAGCCGTCGACATTCAAGTGCCGCTGCTCGACATGCTCCGGTTCGAACATATTGCGGCCGGGACGTCCTGGGTCGGCGAGTATGGGAGCGTGTCCGATCCGGAACAGCGTGTCTTTCTCGCTTCAATTTCGCCCTACAATAATCTGAGGGCGGGCGTCGCCTATCCGGAACCCTTCATCTGGACGACGACGAAGGACGACCGGGTCGGCCCGCAACACGCGCGCAAGTTCGCTGCGAAACTTTCCGCGCTCGGCATCCCCTATCTCTTCTACGAAGTAACCGAAGGCGGCCACGGCGCCGGTGCCAACCTTATCGAACGCGCGCATACCGCGGCACTCGAGATGACGTATTTCTTTCGTCAACTCGTGGATTCAAGGTGATGCGGGCGACGGTCGCTCTTGCACTGCTTGCGATGCTCATGGTGGCATGCGCTCGCGAACAGGTAAGGGGGCGATTGTCCCGTAGAGCTTGGCGTAATAGCTGTCGCGAATGCTGCCGAGCTGCAGATCGCCTTTTGCCCGTGAGCCGTCGCCCCGCATGACGGCTGCTTGCCGAAGCAGCGTAATGTATGCCGTCAAGCGTACCGATGTCCAATCCGATACGCGCCAGCGCTGCGGCGCCATAACGGTAAAATCGTAACTCGGCAACAACTTCGTCTTCGCGAGCAGCGGCGTCAGCCGGACGCGGAATCCTTCGATGACGAGGATCTGCTCCTCGACTTGCGCGATCGTCGGCATCGTTGCTTACGTCCGCTGCGCTCGCAGAGGAACCGAACCTCGTCCCTCCGCTTCGAGCATGCGTGCCACGGCGATAAACTTCGAGTCGGAAGCGAGTGCATCGATTTCGATTGCGAGACGGCGGCGCCAATTCGGATGCTCGGTCGTCGTTGTGGGCACGTTGACTTGCTCGATTTCGCCGAGCACGTCTTCCACTTGTACCATGAGGAGCAGCCCCGGAGCCCGCGCGAGATAACGGTTTGCCCACAGTGCGATCTCGGCCAACGTGCGACGATCGCTCGGGTCCGAAACCGCGTTTTCGAAGCGGCTCGCATCGCTCTCGGAAAGACCGGCGCCTCGCAACGCCGTCAGCAACTGCGCGCGCTTTAGCGCACGTTCCGCCTGCTCGCGCCGTATCGCCCCCTCTCCTTCGAGGAGCCCGAGATCCGCGCGCACATCGACGTCATGCGCGGTCCAGTACGCTGCGACGAGCGGCAGGTCGTGAGTGCCCGTGCACATCAGCGCGAGAGCCGGATAGAGTTGCGGTGGAAAGAACCGTTCGTCATCGGTCTCGAATTGCAAAAGACGGTACGAGAGAATGCGCGCCTCGCTCAGCCGTTCGCGTAGTCCGTCCGGTACGGTACCGAGATCCTCGCCGATGACGATGCAGCGGTGACGCGTGCTTTCGAGTGCGATGAGACCGATGAATTCTTCGAGCCGGTAAGTGACGTACGCACCCTTCGCGGGCTCGGCATGTTGCGGAATCCAATAGAGCCGCGTCAAGGCCATGACGTGATCGATGCGCAGCGCTCCGGCATGCCGCATGTTCGCTCGCAAGAGCGCGATAAACGGTTCGTAGGCCGCAGCCCGTAGCGCCAGCGGATCGAAAGGCGCAACGCCCCAGTTTTGACCGCGGCGATTGAGCACATCGGGGGGAGCGCCCACTGCAACGTTGCTTTTCAAGGTGCCTTGCAGCGCCCAGCTGTCCGCCCCCGATACGTCGGCCCCGACTGCGAGATCGCGATACAGTCCGATAGCGAGATCGCTTGCGGCGCGCGCGGCCGCTCCGAGCTGCGCGTCCGCTTGCCACTGCAGGTACGCGCAAAACTCGACCTCGCGCGCGTGCGTCGCAATAAAGTCACGCACCGCGGGAGAAGCGGGATCACGGTAGGGGCACGGCCAGGTTTGCCAAGGGGCGCCCGGCGCGAGTTCCGCGGCGAAATGCTCGCTGAGGACTTCGAAGGCGGTCGCGAGGCGTAACCGCTCGCCCGCAGTGCGCACGAAATCGTGGAACTCTTCGGCGAGCGGCGTAGCGTCCGCGATGTCGTGCGCATGGAAACGCTCGTACGCCGCGCGGGCCACTCGGCGCTTCACTCGCGCTACGGCATCGTACTCGATGAATTCCGGTTCTCGTAAAGCGGCGAGTTCGCTTGCATCCACGTCGCTCGGCTCGAACCCGGGCAAGACTTCGATCGCAAGATACATCCAATTGAGAAACAAGCGGCTCGACGGTGAATACGGGCTCGGTGCAAGGCCGCCGCCGAGCTTAAGTTGGTGTAAGGGGTTGATGCCCACGGCGTCGCCACCCGCCGCGCGCACGGTTTCGACGAGCCGGCCGAGATCGGCAAAATCGCCGATGCCCCAATTTCCCTGCGAGCGAAGAGCGTAGAGCTGCGTCGCGAGCCCCCACATGCTACGCCCCCGCTCCTCGCCCGGCAGATAGCAGACAGACGGAACCGCGGCGATCGTCGAGTGCCATTCGTCGTGCTCGTTGCGCAGCGAAAGCCGGTAATAGCCCGGCGCGAGCGTGACGGGCGGCGCGAAAACGTAGCGCAGATAAGAGGCGCCGACTTCGGCGGCCGCGGCGAGCGCGAGCGTGGCAGGAAGGACCGCTCCCCGAATCTCTCGGCCGTCTTCACCGGCGATACTCCAGTGCAGCGTTCGCTCGGCAGCCGCAGCGCGCAGCGCGATCTCGAACTGCGGCGCATTCGCCGCAGCGATCACGTATATCGGCGCGAGCGTTTGCTGCGACTCAACCGTTCGTGCTGCGTAAAGCGACGCGGCGGCTGTTTCTTCATTCGAGGCATCGAAGCCCATAGCGCCGAGGATCGCTCGAACCGAATCGCCGGCACTCGGCTGCATCTTCCCGAACGCGTCTTCGTAGGTGGTCGAGATCCCGGCAAAGTCGGCCAGCTCCTGCGTAGCGCCACCGAGAGGAGTCGAACCGGGTCGTCGCACGAACGAGGTTATTCCCGCATCACGCGCGCTTTACGACCGCACTCTCGCCCAACCCAAGCGGAGCAGCGACTTTGGGGAACACGCCGAAGAACCGCTCACGCTTCGCAGTCTCGAAAGGACCATCGAATGTTTCATTACGTCCGGCAGTGTTTCCAAGCGATCAGCCGCGGGCTACAGGATGGGCTCCAGCGCATTCCCGGTACATACACCGGCTCGACGGAGCAAGTCGGCCTGTTCAACGCCGCCTCGGACGCCGTACGCATCCTGATGTACGGTAGACGTCCCTAGTGGGCTGTAACGCCCACTAGTCGACTGTAAACGCCCGTGACAGCGCACTGTTCGTCTCGACCTGGTCGCGCGAACACCAGAAAACGTTTCGATTTCCGAGCGTCCCCGTAACGACCGGCGTGCCGCACCAGCGGCATGGTAAGCCGTCGCGGCGGTAGACATAGAAGCGGTCCGAACGGCGGACTGCTCCGGACGGCTTTTCTCGATCCCGCGCGGCGGTCGTAACGATACGTCCGGAGAGCGTCGCGTCGCGCATCAGAGTACCTAAATCCTTCCACAGCGCGCGCCACGTCTGCTTTGTAAGGGCACTGCCGGGCGTGCGCGGATGGAGGCGATGCAAGAACAAGATTTCGGAGCGGTAGATGTTGCCGATACCGGCAACGACCGACTGATCCATCAGCAGCATGCCTATCGGTGCCCGGCTCGTAACGATCTTCCCGTAAGCTAGTAGTGGGTCGGCCGCCTCGTCGAGGGGACTCGGACCGATGCGTGTCTCGAGCAACTGCCGCATCGACGCATCGAACATCTCGATCGCGATCGCACCGCGCAATTCGAACCAATGCGTAGCCGTATAGAGCCGAAAGCGGAGGACGCCTCGCGGTTCCGGCAGCGGCATCGGTCCGTCCTCGAAATTACCGAACCGCCCGAGATGGACGTGCAAAAATCGGTCGAGTCCGAAATCGTAGAGGAGGTGCTTGCCGATCGCCTCGATCCCGCGCAGCGTCTTTCCGTCGATGAGCGCAGCCACTTCATCGGAGCGCCCGTTCGGTGAATCGGCGCGAACGCGTTTGCGAACGAAGTATTCGCCCTGCATACGCGCGTAGCGCGCCACTTGAGGCCCTTCAGGCATCGCGCACTAGTGCAAGCACTCTAGTGGCCGCCGACTTCGACCGGACCGCCCGCGCGTTTCGGCTTACGCATCAGAAAGACGAGCGGCATGAACAGCGCGGCTACGATCGCGACGACGAACGTGGCATCCGCGTAAGCCAGGATCGCAGCCTGACCGTTGACGAGTTGGGCCAGCTGACCGAGGCTGCCGTGGCGCAGGTATTGCTGCACGGTAACGTTGGAGGGAGCGATGGCCGCTCCCAAGACGACGGAGTGAAACGTCCAGCGTTGATCGAGTACGACGTCCAGCCCCGCGACCGCGATCGAACCGCCGAGTTGAACCGCAAGATTGGTCATGGCGCCGGCTTTGGGACCTTCTTGCGGCGTCGTCGCTCCAAGGACAGCGATCGTGAGTGGGACGAAAAGCATCGCCGCACCGGCGCCGACCATGATGAGCGCGGCCGCAAACGTCCAGTAGCTGGCCTGGCCCGTCGTAATGAAAGCTTGCATCGCGCTGCCGATTGCCATCACGATGAATCCGGCTCCTAGAAAATAGCGTGGATCGACCTTGGCGACAAGCCGCACGATCACGGGCGTCAGCAACGCGATCGGGACAGCTCGCAAGATGAAGAGCTGGCCGCTGAGCGTCGGAGAAAAGCCGAGCGGACCTTGTGTAAATTGCGGCAACGTGTATGTGGAACCGAATATTACACCGCCGAGCGCGAGCGCGAGTAAGGAGCCTGCCGAGACGCTGCGATTCCGTAAGACCCTCAGATCCACGATCGGATTTGCCGTCCCCTTGAGCTCCCAGTAAATGAAGAAAGCCAGACTCACGACGCATGCGAGCGTCAGTGCGAAGATGGTCGGATCGGAGAACCAGTAGTGCCGCTCACCTTCGGTCAAGACGTACTGCATCGTACCGAGGCCGGTCGACAGCAGCGCAAGGCCGATGAAATCGATCGGCGTCGAGCGCGCGGTCGTCGGATCTTTGAGCAGCGCGAGCAGCAATACCGCCGAGATGACGCCGGGGACGATGTTGATGTCGAAGCACCAGTTCCACGACGCATTGTCCACGAGCAGGCCGCCCAGCGGCGGTCCGAGCGCCGGGCCCATAATCGCGCCAAGCGCGAAAATACCTTGACTCACGCCGAGCTTGGCCGGCGGAAACGAGTCCCGCAAAATCGACTGCCCGGTCGCCAGCAACCCGCCTCCGAAAAGACCCTGAACGAAGCGCCAAGCAATGAGGAACGATAAATCGCTTGACGCGCCACACAAGATCGACGCGAGCGTGAACCCGACGATGGACGCGACGTAATAGTTTTTTCTTCCGAAACGGTTCTGCAACCAGGGCGTCATCGGAATAACGATGATAGCGGCGATCGTATACGACGTCACGACCCATGACGCTTCGTCTTGGCTCGCGCCGAGATTGCCCTGGATGTTCGGCAGGGCGACGTTCGTGATGGTCGAGTCGAGCGTCTGCATCAACGAAGCAGCCATCACACCGGCAACGATCAGAACGAGACGAAGGCCCCGCTCGGAAACGTCGCCGTACGGCGAATTACTCGCGGGCTGAGCGTTTGCCATGAGCCGTTATTGGTTCCCCCGTCGCAAAGGACGAATCTTATACGCCGGAGCGCGCCTCCCAGTGTCGTATCCCGACATCGTGGACGACGTAGCGCCGCCTGCCGGCATTCGTATCTCGGGCCGCCGCTCCGGTCAGCGCTTCGATGCCGAGCGCGGCGTCACGACGGAAGCACTCCTGTTTCTGGGCGATCTCGACCCGGAGGCGATCGGCCCGAGCATCGCACACGCAACGCACTACGAGCCAACGCCCGTCGGCGAAGTCAAAACGCTGCTGGCTTATCTTCCTTTCGACTGCGCGCGCGCCACTTTCGTCGATCTGGGAAGCGGGCTCGGGCGGGCCGTCATGGAAGCCGCGACTTTGCCGTTCCGGCAGGCAGTCGGCGTCGAGATATCGCCAGCCTTGCACGCCATCGCGCGCGACAACTTCGCCGTGCTCGATCGGAGCGGCCTGGCCTGTCGCGACGTGAGACTCGTGAGGTCCGATGCGGCGCTCTATCGCTTCCCGCGCGGAGCGCTCGTGGTCTACCTCTACAACCCGTTTTCGAGCGAGATCCTGAGCCGCGTCCTCGAACGGCTCTTGAGCGATAGCGCAGGCGACCTCGCCATCGTCTACCATACGCCCGTCGAGCGCGCGACGATCGAAGCCTATCCCGCCCTCGAACTCATCGCCGAAGAGCGTTGCGGCGCCGTCTACCGCCGCGTTTTCGACCCTAGTGACCTGTACGCCACTAGTGTTCGAAGGAGTGTCCTTTAACAAACCGAACAGGAATCGTCCCTCCAGTTGAATCTTCAAACGGTGACCTGTAGCAAGAGGATTGGACGGTAGGGTTTGTAGCAGTGGTCGGCCCTAGAACACCAAGCCGTTACCAGCGCACTCGACGCACCCGCAGCTACGCTCTCACGCCCACCCGAGGGAGACCGCGCATCCATGTCCAGCCGCCCCATCATGATCGCCGTGGGAGGCGATTGCGGAACGGGAAAGACGAAGCTCTGCCGAGGCTTGGACCTCATTTCTGGCTGCGAGCGTATCGAAACGATTTGTCTGGATGAGCATCACTCTTTGAATCCCGCTCAACGTAAAGCGGTGAATCTGATCGCCCTCGATCCTCGTGCGAACAACTTCGTCGCCATGGAAGAGGATCTGTGGGCGCTCGGCGACTGCCGCTCGATTCGTCCGGAGCGGCTGGGCGAATTCAAGGATGAGAAGGGAAATACTAAATTTAATTATTCACTCGCCCTCGCGCAACTCTTGATCGCGCGGCGCGCCGTCCGCATCGAAAACGAGCTCTTGGAGATGGTTCCGTGATTGTAGAATCCAAGCCAAACGGCAAGAAGAACAGCCGCCTCAAGGCGGGCGTCACGCCATACGCCGAAATGGGCTACTGGCAACCCGATTACGAGCCGAAAGATACGGATGTGCTTTGCGCCTTCCGTATCACGCCGCAAGACGGTGTCGATCCGGTCGAAGCCGCGGCCGCGGTCGCCGGCGAATCGTCGACGGCGACGTGGACCGTCGTTTGGACGGACCGCCTATCGGCCTACGAGCACTATCAGGCCCGTGCCTATCGCGTCGAACCCGTTCCGGGCGCGACTCCGGCTCAATATATCGCCTACATCGCCTACGATATCGATCTCTTCGAGGAGGGTTCGATCGCGAACCTGACCTCGTCGATCATCGGTAACGTCTTCGGATTCAAAGCGCTCAAGGCGCTGCGTCTCGAAGACATGCGTATACCGATCGCTTACGTGAAGACGTTCCAAGGGGCGCCGCACGGCATCGTGATGGAGCGTGAGTATCTCAATAAGTTCGGCCGGCCGCTACTGGGGGCCACGGTCAAACCGAAACTGGGCTTGTCGGCCAAAAATTACGGCCGGGTCGTATACGAGGCACTGCGCGGTGGTCTCGACTTCACGAAAGATGACGAGAACATCAATTCGCAACCGTTCATGCGCTGGCGCGATCGTTTTCTTTTCTGCATGGAAGCCGTCAATCGGGCGGAAGCGGCGAGCGGCGAAATTAAGGGTCACTACATGAACGTGACCGCGGCCGATATGGAAGCGATGTACGAGCGCGCGGAGTTTGCGAAGGAGCTCGGCAGCATCATCGTCATGATGGACTTGACCGTCGGCTTTACCGCGATGCAGTCGATGTCGAAGTGGGCCCGTAAGAATGGCGTCCTGCTGCATCTCCATCGCGCCGGGCACGGTACGTACACGCGGCAGAAAACGCACGGCGTCAGTTTCCGCGTGCTCGCCAAATGGTGCCGTCTACTCGGCGTCGATCATGTTCACGCGGGAACGGTCGTGGGCAAGCTCGAGGGCGACCCGAACACGACCAAGGGCTTCTACGATACTCTGCGCGAAGATTTCATTCCGGTTAATCCGGCGCACGGCATCTTTTTCGATCAGCACTGGGCTTCGCTACCGGGCGTCATGCCGGTCGCTTCGGGCGGTATCCATGCGGGCCAGATGCATCAGCTCCTGGATCTGCTCGGTGAAGACACGGTGCTGCAATTCGGCGGCGGGACGATCGGGCACCCCGACGGCATCGCTCAGGGCGCGGAAGCGAACCGCATCGCGCTCGAAGCGATGGTACTCGCCCGCAACGAAGGCCGCGACTTCGTCAACGAAGGACCGCAAATTCTCGAGGAGGCGGCGAAACACAGTAAAGCGCTGCTACGCGCACTCGACATCTGGAAGGACATCTCGTTTAATTACGAGTCGACCGATTCGCCCGACGTCGTCGCTACGCCGTCGTTTTAAGAAGGTAACGCTTGAAAATCACGCAAGGCACGTTCTCGTACCTACCCGATCTGACGGACGAACAGATCGGGGCCCAGGTGCAATACGCGCTCGATCACAACTGGCCGATCTCGATCGAATACACGGACGACCCGCATCCGCGCAATTCATACTGGGAGATGTACGGACTGCCGATGTTCGACGTGAAAGACGCGGCCGGTATCCTCGGCGACATCCGTAAGGCGATTGCGGAACACCCGGACGACTATGTTAAGGTCAACGCATACGACGCACGCCTCGGCCGCCAGACGACGGCGCTCTCGTTCATCGTCCATCGACCCGAGAACGAGAAGGGGTTCCGGGTCGAACGGACGACCGATCGCGACCGCGTCATCAAGTACAAAATTCATCCGTACTCTTCAGATAAACCCCACGGCGAGCGCTACAAGAACTAGTGGGCCGGGACACTAGGTGAGAAGCGCTCGCCGAAGAGCCGCAACGCCGCTTCGTTCGAGGCGGCGTTTCCACATCCCACGAGCGGTCCGTGGGGCCGATGGAGAACCTGTAAGCATGGAACAGACTGCGCAAACACCCGAGAACGGGAAGCTCGATCTCGACGAAGCATACCGCGCGTCGAATATCGGCGAGATTCTCGACCAGCTCGAGCGCGAGTTGATCGGCCTCGCACCCGTCAAAACGCGCATCCGCCAGATCGCGCACCTGCTGCTCATCGACCGCTTACGAGCACAAGTGGGGCTCGCTGCCGAGCGCCCGCCGCTTCACATGTCGTTTACGGGCCGCCCCGGAACCGGCAAAACGACCGTCGCCATGCGGATGGCGACGATTCTGCACCGGCTCGGTTACATTCGCAAAGGCCATTTGGTGGTGGCAACCCGCGACGATCTCGTCGGCCAATACATCGGGCATACGGCGCCGAAAACGAAAGACGTTCTCAAGCGCGCGATGGGCGGCGTGCTCTTTGTCGACGAAGCCTACTATTTGTACAAGCCGGAAAACGAGCGCGATTACGGCGGAGAAGCGATCGAGATACTCTTGCAGGTCATGGAGAACCAGCGCGACGATCTCGTCGTCATCTTCGCCGGATATAAGGAACGGATGGACACGTTCTTCTCGAGTAACCCCGGGCTTAGTTCGCGGGTCGCAAATCACATCGACTTCCCGGATTATTCGGCGCAGGAGTTGCTTGCGATCGCGCATCTCATGCTGGAGAAGCTCAACTACGAATTCACTCCGGATGCCGAGCATGCGTTTAACGAATACGTGCAATTGCGCATGAAGCAACCTCAGTTCTCGAACGCACGTAGCGTCCGTAACGCCCTCGACCGCGCCCGAATGCGCCAGGCGACGCGTTTATTCGAACACGGCGGCACGGTCACCGCGGCCGATCTTAAAGCGATCGAGGCGAACGATATACGCAAGAGCCGGGTCTTTTCAGTGGCCGCCGAAGAAGGGTGAGCCCTAGCCTCACTGCGAGCGAGGGTCGTATTTGCGTGGCGCCGCTACAGCGAAATCTTTTCGTGCTCTCCGACGTCCGATGCAGGCTGCCGGGTGACGAGCGCCTTCGCAAGCCCGAACAACTGCACGAGAGAGCGCGACGGCGCATCCCAATACTCCAAGCCGGTCGGCGAGACGCATAGCAGTGCGATATTCGGGTCGTCGACGCCGCCCGGAAACCAGGCTGCCAAGACCGGCTTCCACAACTCGTGTATTTTCGCGCTATCCATAACGAGTCGCGCCGTTCCCGAGATCGACACGTACGTGTTGGCTTTCGGGTCGGTTAAGGCGACGTTGACCGGATACTCCTGCGCCTCGTGCACTTTCGGCGCGTCTTTGCCCGTGAAAAACCACAAAGCTCCGTCAGAAGCCATCTCTTGAGTAGCCATCGGGCGACTGCGCAAATGACCGGCGTCATCGACGGTCGTCAACATCGCGATCTCGATCCCCTTGACGAGCTCGCGCACTTTCTCTACATGTTCGGCACCGATATCACTCATGGGAATCTTCTTCCGCACCCGGCGTCGACTGAAGCAGCGTTCCCCGCTCGGGCCGGGTCTTAATTTGCGGCCACCTGTTCCCGAGCGGCATGCAACTGGGCAACGCCGTCACCTTCGAGGAAGCGCGGCAGTTGAGAGAGCGAGAATTGCAAGCCGGTGTAGAACTGCCCGAACGCGGCGTAACGCGCGCTCGCTTCGTCGAAGCGCATCTCGTAAATGAGCTTCTTGAAAACGTGCGGGTCGTCCGCGTAGAGATCGACGCCCCATTCCCAGTCGTCGAAGCCGATGGAGCCCGAGATGACTTGCGTCACGAGACCGTGGAACGAGCGGCCGATCTTGCCGTGATCGAGCATCAAGCGCGCGCGGGCCTCGTAAGGCAATTGATACCAGTTAATCGCTTCACCACGCTTTTTATCCATCGGATAAAAGCACACGTACCGCCGCGGCGGAATTTTCGCCCAGAGCCGCGCCGCGTTGCGCGGTTGATGCGCCTGCTCCTCGAGCGCCGCGTCGAACGCTTCGTTCCACTCCGGAGAGTGCGGCTTTAGATCGCGCTCGCGCAAAGCTGTGTGAATCTTGCCCGTCGCTTCGTAAAGTCCGAGCTCTAGAATCGATACGTACGACGTTACTTGTTCGACGTGGTCAGCGAGGCGCAGCTTATCGAACGCGGTCTGTGCCGCAGCAAGTTCGTCGAAACTTTTCGCATAATGCGTCAGCATCAGATCGCATTTATGGCCGAGCATGTGGGCCGCCGATACGTCGCCCGCCGGGGCGGCGGCAAGGACTTGCAAAAACTCTTGCGCCTCGTTCGCGATCGTCATACGTTGCGCCGCATCGAGACCGTCGAAGCTGCGCCGCTTGAAACGAAACATCCGGTGCAGGATGTGCCAGCTATCGAGGCTTTCCGGAACGTCGGGGTGCCGCATTACCCGTCTCTTTCCCGGCTGGTCGCAAAAATCGTGCTTTTCGCATCTGCGCGACTGCGCGACTGCGCAAATCACCCGGAGGTTAGGGCCATGGCGCTACTGCGCCGCTCTTCGGCTTGCACTTCGGCCAAGAGTGCCAGCGGCCGTTCGCGATATTTGCTCCATAGCGGAGGCATCGCCGCGATATCGCCGACGAGCCGCGCGAAGACCGTATTTACCGGCGTCGCAACGCCCGTCGCGCGGCCGGCAGCGGCCACCGCGGCGTTGAGCACGCCGATCTCCGTCCGGCCGCGAGCCGCCCGCAGATCCAGCAGCAGGGACGGCGCTTTGCGCCCGCGTGCCCGGCCGATGCGGCGCGCGAGAACCAGCCGCGAAAGAGGCACGGGCAGGCGCGCGACGCTATGAAAGGCGCGCACCGCGTAACGCGGCAGATCCACGGGTGCAAGGCCCAGGGCGAGCATGACGGCCCGTACTTCGCGAACGGCGCGCATTTCAAGCGAGAATATGTGATCGTAACGCAACAATCTCTCGGGGAGCACGTCGAGGATTGCACACGACGCGTTCGCGACGATGTTCAGCGCCAGCTTCGACCACTTGAGGGCCCGATAGTCGGCGCGAACCGTCACCGCAATCCCGGTTTGCTCGAAAGCCGCCACGAGCCAGTTGTGGGCACTGCTTCCAACGGGCGCGAGCGCGAGGCCGCCACGCTCGACCGCGACGGCAATGCCGTCCGCTCCGCGTTCGACGGGCACCGTAAACGCGCCCGCAACGACCCGTTCGGCACCGAACGCGGCTGACAAAAGTTCCTCGTTACCGACCCCGTTTTGCGGCGTCAGAATCGTCGCGCCCGAGGATTCCCCGAAAGCGCTTCGGAGCGTCGCGATCGCGGCGGCGGTATCGTAAGACTTGACCGTCACGAGCGCGAGATCGACCTCGACGGGCACGACGTCTTCGAGCCGGCGCGGCGCATACGAGACCTCTGCTCCGGTCGTGCGCAGCGCTTCGCCGAGATACGTCCCGACGGCGCCGGCTCCAACGACGTAGACCTTCAAGCGCCGTAGCCGGTCGGTTCGCGCGCCGGCATTATTGCGGCACCCCGGCGCCGTGACCCGTCGAACCGAAGCCTCGAGCGCCGCGCGAGCTGCCTTGAGTGAACGTCTCGACGATGCGAAACGCGGGACGCACGACCGGTACGAAGATTAGCTGCGCGATTCGGTCGCCCGGCTCGATCACGATGGGTTCCGCACCCGGGGCACTTCTATTCCAAGCACTGATAAAAACGGGGCCCGTGTAGTCGGCATCGATGAGACCGACGGCATTTCCGAGTACGAGACCCCTCTTGTGGCCGAGACCCGAGCGCGGAAGAATGAGCGCTGCGAGCAGCGGGCTCGCGATATGCAGCGCAATCCCCGTGGGTACGAGCTGCGCGAGCGACTGGGGCTCCAGTACGAGCGTTTCATCGATGCAAGCAAATAAATCCAGACCCGCCGCGAGCGCGCTCTGATATTTCGGCACGCCCCAGACCTCGATGCGTTTATCGAGAACCCGCAGCTCGACCGAATCCGCGTCCACGAGGCTCTTCTCCACGCGATTCGCTGCGCCGCTACTGCGCGAGTTCCGCGAGTTCGGCTTGAAAGCGGCCGATGTCGTCGAACGAGCGGTAGACGCTCGCGAACCGGATGTAGGCAACCTTATCGATGCGTTTGAGTGCTTCCATCAGCTTCTCACCGATCAACGTCGCCTGCACCTCGTTCTCGCCGCGCGAAAAGATGTCTCGTTCGAGCGCGGCGACGACTTCTTCCAGTTGCAACTCGGCGACGGGCCGCTTCTCGCAGGCCCGGCGCAACCCCGTGAGCACCTTATCGCGCGCGTACTGTTCGCGCCGGCCGTCCTTTTTCACGACGAAAAGACGCGGCGCTTCCATCCGCTCGTAGGTCGTAAAGCGGTGGCGGCAGTCGAGGCATTCGCGCCGCCGGCGCACGACGCTCTCGTCATCGCGAGAATCGACGACGCGGGTCTCGCTTTTACGGCAAGTCGGGCAGATCAGTTGACCTCGCGCCTCCACAAAACTCCCGCACGGTACGCCGGGAACTCCCCTTTAGCCCGAGCGAGCTTCTCCTGCGCACGAACGCTTTCGAAGCGGCCCCAAGATATAGGGTCCTATGGGAGTATAAACCACAAGGGCTCGGCTTCGCAAACGCAGCTCAACCCCACGAATTACAGACCGGCCGGCTAGCCGCCCAGCGGCCCTGCCGCATCCCGCCCGCTACTTGCTCGCCCCGATCTTGAACATCTTCGTACCGCACACCGGACACTTGCCCTCCGTCGCGGGACGCCCGTTCTTCATCGTTATCTGGGCGGCGTCTTGCATTTCACGCTTGGTCTTGCATTTGACGCAATACGCCTCGGGTGCTGCCATGATTTCCTCCGGTTGTGCCGCGGGCGTCCCCGACGGTCACCGTGGGGTCAGCGTTCGCGCAATTCCGCCGTCCATTCTGAGACCGCACCCGGTTTCCTCGCAAAAACCCGCCTGGCTGCCTCTAGTCGGTTCGAATCGCGAGCGTGAAGGACGCGGCGATGGATCTCGAGCTGCCGCGCTTCGTCACGCGTGAGGAGGTATTCGGGGCTCGTCCGCTGCGGGCCGAGGGAATTCGCTTCGCGGGACTTTGGGTGACCGGGAGCTTAGCCGGCCTCTCCGGCACGACGGTCGCCGTGGTCGGTTCTCGCGCTCCGAGCGACGCGGCCCGCTCGCGCGCGCACCTTTTAGGCTCGGAGCTCGCTCGGGCCGGCGTATGCGTGGTGTCGGGACTTGCGCTCGGCATCGACGGTAGTGCTCACGCGGGCGCCGTAGCAGCGGGCGGCGCGTCGCTCGGCATCCTCGGCGGCGGCCACCGGCATTTTTTCCCGCGCCGCAACCTCGAACTCGCTGCGGCCCTGCTGGAGGCCGGCGGTGCGGTCCTCTCCCCGTATTCGCCCGACGAACCCGCGCGGCCGCCACAGTTTCTGCAACGCAACGGGGTCGTCGCTGCGCTCGCCGACGCGGTCGTGATCGTGGAAGCGGCGGAGCGGAGCGGGGCGCTGAACACGGCGGGCTGGGCGGCCGCGCTCGGCATCGACGTCATGGCCTATCCGGGCGACGTCGACCGCCCCAAAGCCGCCGGCTGCAACGCGCTCATTCGGGACGGCGCGACCCTCGTGCGCGGCCCGGACGACGTCCTGAGCGCGCTCGGCTTGGCCCGCGCCGGGGAGCCTGCGGAGCCGCTATTCCCGCACCCGCTCGAAGCGGCTCTCGCGCATCTTCTCGCTTCCGAGCCGCGCGATTTCGAAGCTCTCATCGAGTTCGCGGCTGCTCCCGCCGGGGAGGTCCTCGCGGCGCTCGTACGCATGGAGCTCGCGGGCCGCATCGAACGACGGGCCGGCAATACTTATGCCGGCCGGACGGCAGCGGGACGCCAGCACGAAAACCGAAGAGCCTCGCACGGGTGAGGATCCGATTGATTGCCGTAGGCAAGTTGCGAGAGTCTTACGTCATGGCCGCAGCGGCCGACTTCCGCGCGCGACTAAGTCGCTACGAAAGCTACGAAGAAGTCGAGGTCGCGGCGGCGCACGGCAGCGATCCGGAGCGCGCGAAGCGCGAGGAAGGGCAGCGCCTCCTGCACCTGCTCGAACCGGGCGAGCCGCTCTGGCTGCTCGAGCGGACCGGCCGCGAGCTCTCGAGCGACGGCCTCGTGCAGAAGCTTGCAGCGACGGCACGCCTCGGGCACTCGCGGCTGACGCTGGCGATCGCCGGTACCTACGGCGCGAGCACCGCGCTGTCGGCGCGCGCCGATTTTTGCTGGTCGCTCTCGCAGTTGACGTTCCTCCACGAGTGGACGCGCGCGCTCGTGATGGAACAGCTCTATCGCGCAGCGAAGATCGCGCGTAATGAGCCCTATCACCATTGACGATGCGCACGACCTCGAGCGCGTCGCCGCGGCGTTCGAACGTGCCGCGGCCGAACTCGTGCCGGGCGAACCCACGCCCGTCGTCGAGTTCGAGGCGCCGCGTAACCCCGATTTCGGCGACTTCGCCTGTAACGTCGCGTTGCAACTGGCCAAGCGCGCCCGGCGCGCTCCGCAGCAACTCGCGCAAGAACTCGTCGAGCGCAGCTTTGCGCTCGACCCAACCTTGCACGACCTGCTGGCAGCGGCGACTCCGGCGGCGGGTTTCATCAACATTCGACTCGCACCGCGCTATTGGCAGCGCACGGTTGCGGAAATCTTGCGCGCCGGCGCAGATTACGGACGCGCCGCAAAACCGGCGGGCGAACGCGTATCGCTGGAATTCGGCAGCGCAAACCCGACGGGCCCCGTCGTCGTCGTGCAAGGCCGGACACTGTCCCTTGGAGATGCGATCGCCAAGGCGATGCGTTTCTGCGGCATCGAGGTTACGACCGAGTGGATCATTAACGATGCCGGCTCCCAAATCGATACGCTCGGCCGATCGCTCTACGCCCGCTACCGGCAAATGGTCGACCCCGCATTTCCCTTTCCCGCGGACGGTTATCCGGGAGCGTATCTCGTTCCGATCGCAGGCGAGATTCGGAGGGTTCAGGGCGCCGCGTACGATGCTGCGCCGGAGAGCGAGTGGTTGCCGTTCTTCGCGCAAACGGGGCTCGCTGCAATCGTCGAGCGGCAACAGGCCACGTGTGCGCGCTTCGGCGTGCATTTCAACCGCTGGCAAAGCGAGCGGGCACTTCACGCGAGCGGCGCGGTGACGCGCGGCGTCGAAGCAATGCGGCAACGCGGGCACACGTTCGAAGCGGAGGGCGCGACGTGGATGCGCACGACCCGCTTCGGGGACGACAAGGACCGCGTGCTCGTGCGCTCCGACGGGCGGCCCACATACCTTGCCCCCGACGTCGCGTACCACTATGACAAACTACAGCGTAACGAGCGCGCGATTCTCATTCTCGGGCCCGACCATCACGGCTATATTTCACGTTTGCAAACGATCGCTGCGGCCTTCGGCAAACCGGGCGCGATCGAGGTGCTGATCGCGCAACAGATGACGACGATTCGCGACGGCCAGGTCGTAAGCTTGAGCAAACGGCACGGCGACGTGCTGACGCTCGACGACGTAGTCGACGAAGTCGGCGTCGATGCGGCGCGCTTCTTTTTCGTCATGTTGAATGCCGACTCACCGATGACGTTTGACCTGAGCCTTGCCAAAGAGCAGACGAGTGATAATCCCGTCTATTACGTCCAGTACGGACACGCACGCATCGCGTCCATCGAACGCAACGCGCCGCCCGCGCTCGTACTGCGCGCGCGCGCCGGGGAGGCACTCGAGCGACTCACCCTTCCGGCCGAACTCGCGCTCGCGCGCCGGCTCGCCGAATTTCCGGGCGTCGTCCGTTCCGTGGCAATGGCACGCGCTCCGAGCCGCCTCGCGCGCTACGCTCAGACCGTCGCCTCGGATTTCACGCAATTTTACATGGCGAGCCGCGTGCTCGGCGAGGACGCCGAGCTCTCCGCGGCCCGGCTCGGTCTCTGCCTCGCGGCGAAGTCGGTCCTCGGTTCGAGCCTCGCGCTGCTCGGCGTCAGCGCACCGGAGACGATGTAGGCGGGACGACCGTTACGCTGCCGGCTGCGGCCGAAAGCGCGAAGGGCTGTTCCGCGCGCGGCGTAGATTGTTCGCGGTAGAATCGCCACGCGACTTTCAGTAGCGCTGCGGCGGGAATTGCGAGCAGCAAGCCCGGTAAGCCGAACATTTCTCCGCCGGCAAACACCGAAAACATGACGACGATCGGCGATACGCCGAGGCTATCGGCCATGATCTTGGGCACGAGGAGATTGTCGGAGATGCGGGCGATCGTAAAGACGATGACTTGCACCCAGATCGTCGTTTGAGCGCCCTGCGGCGCCGAAAGCACCAGCGCCACGACATGAGCGACGATCGTTCCGACGAACGGCACGGCGTAGGCGAGACCGGCGATGATGCCGAGCAAGAGCGCGAACTTAAAGCCGGTTGCCGCCGTGAGCGCGAAGATGAGCAGACCGGTTATCAAGCACACCGCGACCTGACCGGAAACGTAATTTCCGAACAGCTCGGCGAGTTCGCGCCCGAGCGCGGCCGCACTTGCCCGTCGCGCCGGCGGCAGCAGATCGTAAAAACTTTCGGCTATACGTTCGCCGCGGAGCACGAAAAACGCAGACAAGACGAGCGCCGAAATACCGATGAACGCCGCGGTAAGCGTTTGTATCAGCACGTCGCTCGCATAGGTGAGCGTGGTCGAAAAATCGCTGGAGATGCGCGTCGCGATAAGGCTATGGAGATCGCCGTAACCGGCCGGCAAACTGCGACCGAAATAGTGGCGTAAAACACCTTGAAAACCGTTGAGCGAGCTCTGCAGGCTGTCGATGAACGCGGGAGCATTTACGGCCAGCACCTGCAATTGCACGATTGTCGCCGGAACGACCAGCACCGCTAGAACGATCGCGATGGCGATGAGCAGGGCGTAGACGATGGCGATCGCAAAGCCGCGCGCGACGACGCGCTCCAGCAGCAGGACGACCGGCTCCACGCCGAACGCGATGAAGGCGGCGATGACGAATACCGTCAGCGTCCGCGGAATGTGCGCCGCAAACCAGATGACGGCAGCCGCGCACGCAAGCCCGAGCAGCGTGCGTACTGCGCGGCGCCGGAATTCGCTCGAGCTTAAAGCGGCTTGCATAGGAGCCTCCGCTCCGTCGCGTAGCCGGCTTGCGCGTAGAGTTCGCGCGCAGCCGCATTATCTTCCGAAACCATCAGTGCGAGCGCAGGCAATTTCCGCCCGCGCGCAGCGTCTTCGGCTGCTTGCAGCAGCCGCGCCGCGACGCGCCGGCGGCGCGCCGCGGGCTCTACGGCCATGTACGCCACGAAGCCCTGCGGCAGCGCGCTGACTTCATCGGGCAAATCGTCGAGCATCAAGAGAAAGCCGACGGATCCGTCGAGTGCGTTCTCGGCAATCAACAAAACGTGCGAGCGGTCGAGTGCGTAATCGACCAGGTTTTGGTAACTCGCTTCCACGAGCGGAAGCGGCGCGGGACGAAGTGCGGAGATGCTGTCGACTGCCGTGCGCCGGCCGAGATCCAGCACGAAGGCATGGTCCCGAGCGTCGCCCGCTCGCAACGTCACGTCGGAAGTCAGCGTAGGGCCTCGGCCGGCAGTGGCCGCCAGAGCGGTAACAGCGTTTCGAGCGCGGCGATAAACGCCGCGTTATCTTCGAACGTCCCGATCGTAACGCGCAACCGGCCCGGCATGCCGAGTCCGTCACCCGAACGGACGATGACTCCGCGTTCGAGGAGCGCTTCGTATGCGTCGTCTGCGGGAACCGGTACCGCCACCGCCACGAAATTAGCCGCACTCTCGTAAGCGGCGAGCCCAAGCCGCTCGAAGGCAGCCATAAGCTGCGTCTTGCCTTCTTCGTTAAGGCGACGGCTGCGCGTAGCGAAGTCTTCATCGTCGAGAGCGGCGAGCATTGCGACTGCAGCGGTCCGACTGACATTGAACGGTAAGCGCACGCGGTTGAGATACGCAATAATTTCGGGCGAGGAATACCCGTAGCCGAAGCGCACCGAGGCGAGCCCGTGAATCTTCGAGGACGTTCGTAAGACGAGCGTAGCCGGACGCTCGCGCAAAATATCGACGCCGTCGGCGCCCCCGGCATCCATGTATTCGAAGTACGCCTGATCGAGGACCAATAGCACATCCGGCGATAGAGCACGCGCGAACGCAGCTAGATCGGCGGCCTCGACCCGAGTTCCGGTCGGATTGTTCGGATCGCATACAAACACGGCTTTGGTCCGGGCGGTCACCGCAGCCAGCATCGCGGCTAGATCGTGAACGCCGTCCTCACGAAGCGGAACGGCGATTGTGCGCGCTGCGGCGACTTCGGCATCTTTGCGAAAGAGCGAGAACGTCGGCTGCGCGATAATGACCTCGTCGCCGGGATCGACGAACGCGAGAAAAACGAGCTGCACGAGCTCGTTGCTGCCGTGGCCGGGGATGACGTTTTGGATTTCGAGGGCGTACGGAAGACCGAGCCGCGCGCGTAAATCCCGGTGATCGTCTTCGACGTAATCACTCAACGTGTCGATCCCTTGAATTGCCGCTAGCGCCCGCGGCGATGTGCCGAGCGGATTTTCGTTTTGCGACATCTTCACCACGCGCTCCAAACCGAAGCGGCGCTTAACTTCCTCGGCCGAGGTACCGGGTTTATAGGCCAGGTAGGACCGCAGGTTCGGGCGCAGCAAGCGCTCAAAGGGAAGTGGCATCTACCGATAACTTCGACATAGCGCTGTGGAGGCCATTCGTTCTAATGCTGCTCTCGAGTCCGCCCGTCACCTTTGCGGCACTTGCGGAAATCGTCCACTTACGAGCAGCCGCCAGCTGCCCCGAAGGCCCGACCGCGATCATAGCGACAACCGTCGCGTTTTGTCCCGCAGTCGAAGTGAGCGGCAACATCGGGCCGAGCAACGTAACGCTCGATCCGGCCTTCGATCTTCTCACTCGGCCAGCGCAGCTCTCGCGGCCCGAGATCGGCGGCAACGCGACGCTTGCAGCGTACAACGCGGAAGGGCAGCTCTTGTTCAGCCTCCCGTTCAGCGCCCGAGGTACGTATCGCCTCGACGTTCCACTGAGTGCGGCCGCCGCCCAATCGATCCGTCGGCTGCGCGTCGTCAGCGGTTCCGCGAGTGCCGAGCGAACGGCAATCGTGCATGCCGAACCAAACGCCGAGACGATTGCGACCGACGACCGGAACGTCGTGTTCGCCTGGAACGCTCACGTTTTTCCGGCGGTGCGCATCTCGACGGATATCGATCCTGAAACGACCTACGCTGCCGGCGCCGGTACGTACGAGCAATTAACCCTGGCAACGGCAGCGCGCCGGCTCAGCGTCGACTTTTCGGACGGCGTGCGTAGCACGAAGCGAACGTTCGTGGTCTTCGGGCGCTAGTTTTCCCTCGCCGCGCGGTACGTAGTGCTTGCTAGCGGCTTTGGCAGGGTGCGGAAAAACTCCCGGCGCCGTCTCGGACCCGCCTGTTCGGACCCGATCCGGACAGCGCGAGTTTTTCCGAACCCTGCTAGACAAGAAAGCGGGAACCGGGCTCGGTAAGGGCTTCGCCTGCCTCGCATTGCGGGCACTCGGACGGGTCGAATGATAAAACCGGGAGATCGAGCAAGGCGATCGTCGGAACTCCGAACTCGCGCGGTTGACGCCGGACGATGACGCCGACCGCGACGGTCTGCGCTCCGCGCGCGGCAACGACGTCCAACACTTCGCGCACCGATTTACCGGTCGTCACGACATCCTCGACGACGAGCGCGCGGTCGCCCGGGCCCAGCGCAAAGCCGCGCCGTAACTTGGCGACGCTGTCTTCTTTTTCTACGAAGATTGCTTTAGTGCCTAACTGACGCGCCACTTCATACCCGAGCACGATCCCGCCAACCGCGGCGCTGACCACGACGGCCGGTTCGAAAGCCCGCGTTCGTGCGGCTAAGCTCTGCGCGAGCGGCGTAACGAGCCGCGGATCTTCTAGAATGCGAAACTTTTGAATGAAGCGGTCGCTATGGCGCCCTGAGGAAAGACGGAAGTGGCCCGTAAGCAGCGCGCCGCGCTCCGCGAGCAGCGCCTCGAGCCCGTCGGCGGTCACGACGACTCCATCTCCGCAAGGATTGCGCGCGTCGCGGCGCTCGGGTCGCGCGCTTCCGCGATCGGTCTTCCGACGACGAGATAATCCGCGCCCGCCGTGACAGCGTCTTTGGGGGTTGCAACGCGTTTCTGGTCGCCGTGTAACTCACCGAGAGGCCGGATGCCGGGGCACAGCGCCTTGAAATCGGCGCCAAAGTAGGCTTTGAGATCCGCGACCTCGTGCGTGCTGCAAACGACTCCGGCGCAGCGTGCATCGCGCGCGAGCGCCGCGAGCCGCATCACGTTTTGGCCCGGACCGCCGGCGAGACCGAGTTCGTTAAGGTCTTCCGGGGCATGGCTCGTCAGCACCGTAACCGCGAAGATTTGGGGCGGCTCGAGCGCGAGCTCGCGAGCGCGCAGGTGCGCCGCCTCGACCGCCGCCTGCATCATCTCGTTACCGCCGAGGGCGTGTACGCTGATGATTTTGACTCCCGGGCGTACGAGTGTCCGTATGGCGGCTGCGACCGTGCGCGGAATATCGTGCAGCTTCGCGTCGACGAAATAGTTCGCCCGTAAGCCTTCGAGTGCCGCCCGTAACGCATCGCCGTAACCGTATAGGGCCTCGTTTCCGACTTTAAAGAGCAGTCCGAGCGGGTGCAGCATCTCGACCAGACGCACCGCCTGGTTATATGTCTGAACGTCGAGCGCGACGATAAGCTTGGCATCGCTCGTAGTGTGACTCATCCAACTCCTGGCAGTGGAATCGTAACTCTTATGGAGTACTCATGCGGAAGATAGCACCGTGCTCCAGAACTTCTTATGAAACTTAACGCTATCGGTGCGAAATCGGTGCGAAATCTACGTAATTCCAGTCAAAAGACTAGAACATTCCTCGATGTTAGCCGTTATTATAAATGTGACTACTCGCGAAAGGAGGGTCCGGATAAATGTCAGGTCTCATGGTTTTCAAATCGCTAGCCGACGCGCTCAGAGCGGGCTTCCAGATTTACGACCGTACACAAGACGGCTATCTCGTACGGACGCGCACCGCCAGCGGTTGGGCGATGGCGCTCGTAACCTGTAAGCAGTAACGGCGGGCCCGTTGCAACCCTGAAAGGGCGGGACGCGCATCGCGCGTCCCGCCCTTTTCCGATTTGAAAGCGACGCCTCTAAGGGCGCCGCGTGGGCGGCGGCGTAGGCGGTCGTAATTCTTGGGTCCCCCCAGGGCGATAGGTGTAGGATTGACCGGCGCCCCCGTTCTCGGCCGGCGGAGGATTCGGATCACCGTAATACGGTTCCGCCCTGGGGGCGTTGCGATGCGGCGTCGCGCGGTAGCGGGCGAAGAGTTGCGGATCGGTGAGAAACGCGATCGTCACTTGCGAGAGGCCGATGAACAGCGGTATCAAACCGCCGAGCAGCCAAGGCCCGAACGTCATCTCGCCGCGATGAAAGCCGATGAACGAAAGCCCGATCGTAATCGCCATGCCCGTAAAGGCGAGCCGGATGCCCTTCGCGAGCAACCGGCTCGCATCGGCGCTGGGCGGGACGAATGCGTCGCCGGCACCCTGGGGGGCGCCCGGAAAGCGGCTCGGGTTGAGTTTGCCGCCCGGGGGGACCATACCACGCCGAATCATCTCCATCCGTTCACGATGCGCCAGCACGCGGAAAACGATGAATGCTCCTACGGGCAAGCCGAAGACGCTGAGCATCGCGATGATGGGAACCCAATCATCCACGAGCAACGTCCCGCAGATACCCGAATCCAAAGTCCATACAGCACGTACGCTTCAGCGGCCCGAGTGTTTCGCGAAACACTTACGGGCCTAGGCCGTACGTGCCGATGTGGCCGCTGCAGTTGCCGAACGTTCCGCCCGTTCCGTGGACGTGATCGCTCCGGGTCAAGCGGCGAACGATGAAGGCACTCTGGTCGCGGCCGCGCTCGCGGGCCGGCCCGAAGCCTTCGGAATTCTCGTCGAACGCTACGATCGGGCCGTCTACCACCTGTGTCTGCGGACCGTTCGAGACGTTGAAGAGGCGCGCGATTGCACGCAGGAAGCCTTCTTCAAGGCGTTCCGGGGCCTGCAGACCTTCAAGCCCGGCGCGAAATTCTCGACCTGGATTTTTTCGATCGCCTACCACGCCTGCTGCGATCGGCTGGCACGCCGCAAACGCTACAGTTCTGAGGAATTGCCCGAGCGCGCAGATCCGGCACTCGGGCCCGCCGCCGTCGCCGAACAAAAGGACCAGGCACGGGTCCTCCGGGACGCGATCGACGCCTTGCCGGAGAAATATCGCAGCGTGATTACGTTGTATCATTTACAAGGCCGGCAATACGACGAAATCGCCGAGGTGCTCGGTCTGCCCATGGGCACGGTAAAAACGCACCTTTTCAGGGCAAAAGAACTACTACGCAAGAGTTTGGTGAGCGAATGAACGACGATTTCGATGATCTGGACCGGGCGCTGTTCGCGCTTCCCCTAGAGACGCCGCCCGCCGGCTTGCGCGAAGCGATTTTGCGAGCGACGACTATCGCTCCGTCTGCGGCGCATGTTTTCGGGCGCTTCGAGATTGCGCTGCTCGGTTCGATCTTTGCCGTCGCGGTTTGGCTCGTTCTCGCCTTGGCAACGGATCCAGTGTTCGCGCGCACGGTCAACTCGCAGTTGTTCGCGCTCGCTCGCGTGTTCGCCGACCCCGCTACCCTCCTCTGGCTCGCGACCGGCGGCTCGATTGCCGCGTGGTTGTCCCTCGGCAGCCTCTTGCCCGGAACCGCTCGCCGTCTCTGGCGCTCGTGACGGATACCGAACCTACGCGGTTCAAGATTCTCGTCGTCGAAGACGACGCCCAAATCGTGCGCGTGCTGCGCCTCGAACTCGAGCACGAAGGGTACGAGGTCGAGACCGCGAGCGACGGACTCACCGGACTCGAAAAGGCGCTCAAAGAACCCGATCTCATCGTGCTCGACGTTATGCTTCCGAAGATGGATGGACTCGAGATTTGTAGGCGCGTCCGCGCGAAGAGCCGCGTCCCGATCATCATGCTGACGGCGAAAGATCGCATAGCCGAGCGCGTGGGCGGCCTCGATATCGGCGCCGACGATTATCTGACGAAGCCGTTCTCGATCGAAGAGTTGCTCGCGCGCGTGCGGGCCCGGTTACGCGAGCGCAACCCGGCGTCACGAATACTGACCGTTCGCGATCTAACGATGGATCGCGACCGGCACGAGGTCATTCGCGGCGGCCGCGTCATAGCGCTCACGGCAAAAGAATATGCCTTGCTCGAGTATCTCTTACTGCATCGCAATATAGTTCACACCCGCGACGAACTTTTCAACGGTGTATGGGGAAGCGACTTTCTGGGCGATTCTAATCTCATCGACGTCTACATCCGTTACGTGCGAGGCAAAGTCGATGACGGCTTCGACGATAAACTGATCGGGACGGTTCGCGGCGTAGGCTATACGCTGCGAGAGTGAGATTCAGCTCGCTCCGCTGGCGGATAGCGAGCTTCTACGCAATTCTCCTGCTCGTGGTCATCGCCATCGTCGCAGGCGTACTTACGGTTCAGTTGCGCTCGATATTGCTCGATGAAGCGCGCGGGAAGGTCGACGGTATCGGATCTGACATCGCGCAACTCGTGCAAGGCGAGTCGGCTCTGAGCGCGATCGGCGACGCAACGCCCATCGAAGCGGATCTGACCGCCACGGGTGCGCTCGATCATTGGGCCGGTCCGACGACGTTCGTCGAGATCGACACGCAGAGCGCCTATCCCGTCGCCAAGAGCTCGAATATGGGCAGCTCGACATTCGAACCGAGTTCCCAGGCACAGCCAGGGCTGACTCGGTACCGCACCGAGGAGCACACCGGACTAGGCGACATTCTCGTGCGAGAAGAGCTGGTTCGTTACCCGGGCGTGGCGCTTATCGTAAAAGTCGGCGAGTCGCTCGACGTTTACGACAAGACGTTGCGTCGCGTGCGCATTCTTCTCACGTTGGTGGTCGTCGTTTCGACGGCGCTCGTCATCATCGGCTCGTTCGCGATCGCGCGCAGCGCCCTCGACCCGATCGGTAAGCTCATTACCGCAATGGGGGAAATTCGTTCCGACCGGCTGAGCCGCCGGCTCGACTGGTCCGGTCGCCGGGACGAACTCGGGAAACTAGCCGACAGTTTCGACGCCATGCTCGACCGGCTCGAGGACGGCTTCGCCCGCGAGCGGCAATTCATCTCCGATGCTTCGCACGAACTGAAGACCCCGCTCACCGTGATCAATGCCAACGCGCAATTGCTCGAACGTTGGGGCGATCGCGACCCCGTTATCCGGCGTGAAAGTCTTCACGCGATCGCAGCCGAAAGTTCAGCCCTCGCCGCGATGGTCAACGGCATGCTCCTGCTCGCTCGGGCAGAATCCGGTGATGATATTCCGCGCGAAACGGTCGCGCTAGGCGTCGCAGTCGCGGAGGCCGTCGCGGCCACTGCACCGCGAGCAGAAGAGAAAGGGCTGGTTCTCGCGTACGCGCGTCCGGGTCCGGACGCGATCTTCGTCAGCGGCGATCCGGCGCTCTTGCGGCAGATGGTCACGAACCTCATCGATAACGCGATTAAATTCACGGAAACGGGCCGCATCGACGTTGCGCTACGAGTCGAGGCCGCAAGCGCGATCGTGACGGTGGCGGACACGGGAGTCGGCATAGACGAAGCGGCGCTCGAACGTGTCTTCGACCGCTTCTACCGCACCGATACCTCACGCGATCGGGCGATTCCGGGCACGGGGCTCGGGCTCGCCATCGTCCGCAGCATCGCTCGCGTTCACGGTGGGATGGTCGAGGCCGCTCGCCGGCAGGGCGGCGGTACGACACTTCGCGTGACCTTACCGACGCTCACGCCGCTCCAATGACGCTGTGAGCATGATCGCGTATATTCGCTGAGTGCACACGTTCCCGGCCAGGGTCGTCCGCTGGACCGCCGTGGCTTTTTTGCTCGCGCTCGCAGGCGTCCGGCAGCCGAGCACGGCGCTCGCCGACGTTACCACGGTCGACGCTTCGCGCGCGCCGATCGTTCGCATCAGCGTCCGGCGAGGGGACGTGACCGTGCGAACCTGGGAACGGCAGGCGGTACAAGTAGACGGCGACCCGTCGCTTTCGATCGAGCGTCATCCAACGCATCAGGAGGGTGGCGAACGTTCGATCCTCATCCCGGAGGCGCAGGCCAAGAGCGTCAAGGGCTTATTGGTCCTGCCGCCCGAGAGTTTCGTGAGCGCAGCGCTACCAGCGGGCGAACGCGACCTCGTGAGCATCCGCACGACGTCGAGCGAGAACGTCGGAAACGTAACGATTACGATTCCCTCCGACAGCGTATTCGTGTTCGCGCACGCTTCGAAAGGCGATCTCGAGCTGCACGATTACCGTGCTGGAACCTTCGTCGGCTTCGCCGCTCACGGCCGGCTCGCGCTCGTCAACGACGGAGGCACGGTCTTTGCGCAGACCGGCTACGGACCCCTCACCGTCCTGGATTCGAATTTCGACCGTCTCCGCGCGCGTTCGCTCGTAGGTAATCTGACCTTTACGCATTGTACGGTTCGGCAAATCGAGGTGACCAGCGTCGACGGCTCCATCGTCTACGACAACGGGAACTTTGAGGCCGGGCTGGCGCGCTTCGAATCGATGTACGGCAACGTCGCCGTCGGTTCCACGAGCTCGGCGCAGCTCGGCGGCCGAACGATGGCGGGCGGCCGCGTGTTCACGAATTTTTCGACCGACACACCGGTCGATTCGCACGCCGGAGAAACGAACGCCGTCATCAAGGGCGGCGGCCCGGTCGTCACGGCGACGAGCGAGATGGGGAACGTCTTTCTCTACGACGGCTCGCTCCACAATCGCGCGCAAATGCCCGCCGAGTGGAGCGCGCCGGCGAGGACTTTGCGACGTCCGGGCGTTCGCACGAAGCTCGGTCCGCTACCCGCAGAAGAACCGTGACGCCGCTAGTGCCTGCACTAGAGCAGAAATTTACGCATGACCGCCACGTCGAGTTTCCAGGTGTGTTGCGGTAGGATCGCTTCGGTCTTGTAAGCGCAGGCTTCAAAAAAGTCTCGGGCCGCAGAGGTAGCCGCAGCTTCGAGCGTCATCTTATGGCAGTTGTAGTAATTAGCGAACGTCTCCGCGCGCGCGAGCAACCGTCTTCCGATGCCGCGCCGACGGAACTCGGGAGCCACGATCAGCGAGTCTAGGTGCGCGAGCGACGCGGCGATTCGTAACCCGAGTACGCCGACGATGCAGCCGCCTTCGGTTGCGGCAAACTCGTGCCGCTGCTCGTGCCAGACGACGGGAAAATTCCACTGCGTCGATAGCGCTTCGCGTTCGTGCTCCAGACGAAACGCTGTCGTGCGCTCGGGAGGCACGATTTCGATCTCGACGACGGTTTCATGCACCGGCGACCGCGGCGATTTCGGTCGTCGCATCGAGGGTCCAGCCATCGTAGGCAGCAAACATACGAAACCCGAGCTCGTCTTCAATCTCTCGGGCCAGCCGCTCGGGGCCCTGCTCGAGCATGCGCGTGCTGAAGTGCGTCATCACGCCGACTTTCGGCCGAACGACGGAGAAGATGTGCTTCGCCTCGTCGAAGTTCAAGTGGTCGACCTTCATCGCGTCGCGGAAACGAAGCACGTTGACGATGAGCACGTCCGGGCGCTGCGACGCGTAGTCTTCGGCGAGTCCGTCGAAGTAGCGCCCGCACGGGAGATAGGATAGCGTCGTCCCGCGATACCGGAAGTGCATACCGTACGTTTCGACGCCGTGCAAATGTCTTATCGACGTGCGAATCTCGACGTCGTTCACGACGTACGGTCCGCCGTGCTCCTCGAGGTAGTGAAGCGTCGGCACGAATTTTGCCGCGTACGGAAAAATGACGGCGTCGCCTTCGAAGGCATCGCGAGGAGCGAGCAACGCCCCCCGCCGTTGCCATCCGCCGGTCGTCATCGCCTCGATCATGACGTTTATGTCGCCCGCGTGATCGAGATGTTTATGTGAGAGCAGTAGCGCATCGAGCCGCGCCGGGTCGCAGGGAGGGAGGGACGACGTCGCTCGCACGAGCGCTCCGGGACCCGGATCGACGTGCATCTCCGTTACCTTGCCGGCGCCCGGCTCCGCTCCGAAACGCAGCCACATGCCGCCCGAAGCACGGATCTGCTTGGCCACCATGAAACGCGCACCACCCGTTCCAAGAAATCGTACCGAAATCATGTACGGGCCCTTCGCGCACGACGGCGGTCTACCAGCCCATGTATACTCCGCCGTTGATATTGAGCGATTGGCCCGTCATGTAATCGCCCTCGACCGTGAGGAAGCGCACGCCGCGCGCGATTTCGTCGGCTTTGGCAACGCGATGCATCGGGATCCGGTCGAGAATCTTCTCTTGAATGTTGGGTGGAACCGTGTTCCACATCTCGGTCTCTACAAAGCCCGGACAGACGGCATTCACCGTGATGCCGTTGCGCGCGAGTTCGATGGCGAGCGACTTCGTAAAGCCGAGCAGACCCGCTTTCGCTGCAGAATAGTTGGCTTGTCCGTAATTACCCATTTGCCCGACGAACGACGAAATGTTGACGATCCGGCCCCAACCGTTATCGATCAACATAGGAACTGCGGCATGACAGCAGTTCATGACGCTCGTTAAATTCGTGTCGATGACCTCATGCCAATCGGTGACCGACATCTTCTTGAACGTACGGTCGCGTAAGATGCCGGCATTATTGACCAGCACGTCGAGCCGCCCGTAGCGCCCTTTGATCCGTTCGAACATCGCCGCAACGTCTTCGAATTTCGAAACGTCGCCTCTTTCCGCCGTAGCGCTGCCGCCGGAGGCTTCGATGTGGGCGACCACACCTGCTGCCGCCTCCGCGCCGCGAACGTAATTGACGACGACGTCCGCGCCGCTTTCTGCAAGTACTCGGGCGATGGCGGAGCCGATCCCGCGCGAACCACCCGTTACCACCGCGACTCGTCCGAGTAAGGGCTTCGGGGCGCTCGGATCGGGAGCCGTCGATCGAAGTTGAGTTTCCATGCCGCAACCCTCCTGAGAACGATCGCTCTTCGTAGCAGCGAAGCGCCGTACCTTAGGACGATTTGCACGTAGGGCGCGAGCGCCGGAGCGAGTTCGACTTCCGGTTTACGCCGCAGGCAGACTTCGCCACGAAAGGCTGTGTGTGCGCTCAGATCGCGCACCGATACTGTGTAAAATGCATCCGCGCGCGATTCGCGTGGAGCGAAACCTTTTTGGGGGCGCAATGTTCGATCCGAATATGAACGAGCTCGTGGCCGTAATGGCACGCGACGTTGCCGTACGTACGACGCAGGAGGGTCGAGCGATCGACCTCGCACTTGCGGTTCTCACCGTCCTAAGCGAATGCGGCACGATCACGGGCGCCGACGTGTGCGATATCGCTACGGCGGTCGGTTACAACGCCTCTGCGGTTGCGGCAGCTTGGCAGACGCGCGCCGCATTCGAGAACAGCGCGCGAGCAAAGGCACTCGACGCGCCGCTCGCGCGCGTTCTGCCGCTGCGCTAAACTTCGCATCATGAAGAAAGGGCCGGCGCAGTGCCGGCCCGTTCGTCGATTGCGAACCGCCTCGGCGGTCGTTCGTTAGTTGTGGCTTGCCGGAGACGACGTGGCGCTCTGCACGTCGTCGAAGCGCTTTGCGAGATCGTCGATCTGGCGTTCCGCGTTATCTTTAACGAAGTTTAAATTAGAGATTCCGGTTCCAAGCAGCGCGCGCGTCGCTTTGGCGTACGTCTCTTGTACTTTGACGGTATGAGCAAGTAGTTTTTCGGCGAACTCAGCCGAGCGCTGGCCCGTCGTCGAAACTTCACCGACCGTCAGTCCAACGATTTGGTTGGCGCGATCGAAGTTCTCGCGTAGCCCGCTCTCGAGTGCGTTCGAGGCATAGGGCTTGGACGCGATCTGCCAAACCGACTTCCAGTATTCGAGCGCCCGGCCATTGGCCGCGGCGACGGTATCGGCGAACAAGCTATAGGCCTGGCTCGAGAGTTCTACGTATTCGGACGGCTCTTGCATTGACATCGGTCTTCCTCACTTTTTAACATCGTGATCGCGCGACCACGTTCCGGTATACAGACTGAAGAATGCATCGAGGTTGGTCCGGTACTGTTCCAGCGCGGCGCTCCAGATCGCAAGCGCATCTTTTCCGCCGTCGGTCAACGTGTAGATGCGCCTGGCCGGACCTTGTTCCTTAGGATCCCACCACGAGGTGATGTAACCGTCGCGTTCGAGTTGACGAAGCGCCCGGTAGACGGTCCCGGGATCGGAGACCACGGCGAAGTTTTCTTTGAGTGCCTTCATGATCTCGTATCCGTGAAGATTGAGATCTTTGAGCATCACTAAAAGCCATGCCATGAGGTAATTTTTCGGCGTACCGCGTGGCGGCAAGCCGGCGTCGGTTTTTGCGCCACCCATCCCGTCGCGTTCCCGATCGCGCCCGAGACCGGGTTCTGGAACTCCAAGTACATTCTTCATGCCTATAGGTACATTCTACACATAGGTGTGTCCCTCGTCAATAGGAGCTCGTACGAGCATACCTGCGAATTCCATATAGAAAAAGTCGCACCCCTCGCTATGCGCCCAAAGTCGGTGTAGGGCCGTTACGGGACAAAATACCATGTCGTGAACGAATCAGTGAAACTCGTTGCCGTGCACCCGGGCGCCTCGAGGTAACGAAACAGAGGCGGCCGCCCACCTAGTCGAAGGCGGGCGCATGAAACGCTTGCCGACGCGCATCGCCCTCGACGAGAGATTCACGCGTAACTCGGCATCGATGGCTGCGCTCGTCGACGATCTTCGCGTGCGCTTGACTCGAGCGCAGTTAGGAGGCGGTCCGGCGGCCCTGACTCGCCATCGTGAGCGCGGGAAATTACCGGTACGCGAACGGATCGACCGTCTCGCGGATCCGCTCACCCCGGTGCTCGAGTTTTCGCCGCTTGCGGCAGAGGGTGTTTACGACGAGCCGGTCGTTGCGGGCGGAATCATCACCGGAATCGTCATCGTTCATGGCCGGCCCTGCATCGTCGTTGCGAACGATGCGACGGTCAAAGGCGGCTCGTACTATCCGCTAACGGTCAAGAAGCATTTGCGAGCGCAGGAAATCGCGCGGCAAAACTGCCTGCCGTGTCTTTATCTCGTTGATTCGGGCGGAGCCTTCCTACCCAGACAAGACGAAGTGTTCCCCGACCGCGAGCACTTCGGGCGCATCTTTTACAATCAGGCACGCATGTCGAGCGAAGGCATCGCTCAAATCGCCGCCGTCATGGGTTCATGCACCGCAGGCGGCGCGTACGTTCCGGCAATGTCGGACGAAACGATCATCGTCGCGGGGAACGGGACGATCTTCCTTGGCGGGCCACCACTCGTGCGCGCGGCTACGGGCGAAGTCGTCACGGCCCAAGAGCTCGGCGGAGCGGACGTTCACGCCCGCATCTCGGGCGTCGCCGATCACTACGCGGCAGACGACGAAGAGGCACTCGCGCTCATTCGTTCCGCGGTCGCCAACCTCGCGCCCGCGCACACGGCTTTTACGAGTGAAGCGGCCCGGGCTCCGGTGCACGACCCGGCCGATATGTACGGTATCGTGCCGGACGATCCGCGCGTGGCTTACGACGTGCGCGAGATCATCGCGCGGCTCGTCGACGGCTCGCTCTTGCACGAATTCAAACCGCTTTACGGAACGACGCTGGTTTGCGGGTTTGCACGCTTAGAGGGATACGCCGTCGGCATCATTGCGAATAACGGTATTCTCTTTAGCGAAAGCGCGCTCAAAGGCGCACACTTTATCGAATTGTGCGCGCAACGTGGCACGCCGCTCATCTTCTTGCAAAACATTACGGGCTTCATGATCGGCAAAGAGTACGAGAACCGCGGTATCGCCAAGGACGGCGCGAAGCTCGTTACGGCCGTTGCGTGCGCGAGCGTACCCAAATTCACCGTCATCATCGGGGGCAGCTTCGGCGCGGGCAATTACGGCATGTGCGGCCGCGCGTACGAGCCACGGCAACTTTGGATGTGGCCCAACGCCCGCATCTCCGTCATGGGTGGAGCGCAAGCGGCAGCGACGTTGCTGACGGTGCGCCTCGATGCGGAGCAAGCGAAGGGCGGTGAACTGAGTCCGCAGGAGCAGGCACAAATTACCGCTCCGATCATAGACAAATACGAACGGGAGGGGTCGGCGTATTATTCCAGCGCGCGCCTGTGGGACGACGGCGTCATCGACCCGCTCGATACGCGCCGGGTTCTTGGAATCGGCTTACGAGCCGCTGCCTGCGCACCGGCGAAAGCGACACGTTTCGGTATCTTTAGAATGTAGGCGGGTTGAACGTTCACGCAACGCTGCAACTTCGCGCACTCGCTCGCGTGTTGAACGATAAGTGACATCTCCAAGAGCGCCTATGCTATGGCGAGTTTTTCTCGCATCTTCGTTTTCGACCGTCGGTGCCTATTGCGCTTGCGTGCTCATCTGGGGCACGACGTGGCTCGCGATCAAAGTTTCGCTGCATGGTATGCCGGCTGTTTTCGGCGCCGGCGTGCGATTTATCGTAGCTGCGGCGTTCCTTTACGCTCTCGCCCTCGCGTCGCGTATCGATCTGCGACGCATCACGCCACCTTGGCATCTCGTCGGCGTGCTGGCGTTGACGATGTTCGGGCTCAACTATGCGCTGACGTATCTCGCTGAAACGCATCTCGCATCGGGACTCGTCGCCGTTCTCTTCGGAACGATGCCGTTTTTTATTTTCGGGTTCGCACACGTGATGCTCGGAGAACGTGCCGACCGCAACACCCTGATCGGCGCGCTGCTGGCTCTGGGCGGAGTAACGCTGATCTCACTCGTCGGCGACGTTCGCGCGGACGCTCTCTATGTCGCAGCGGCGCTACTCGCTTCCGCTTCTTCTGGATATGCTAACGTGTATTTGAAGCGCTACGCCGATGCGGAGCCGCTCGTTACCCTCCCGCCCGCAATGCTTGCCGCCGGGGTCGTAATGACGCTGTGGGGACTCGCCTTCGAGAGGATCGACGTGCGCCTCGCGACGAGCCCTGCCACGCTGGAAGCCGTCGCATACCTTGCAGTGTTCGGCAGCGCGATTGCCTTCTCGCTCAACCACTGGTTGTTGCAGCGCATCTCCTCGGGCCGGATGGGTCTTTCGGCGCTCATGATTCCGGTCATGGCCGTTGCTGTCGGCGCCCTTTTCGGAGGTGAGGTTTTCGGCGCACGCGATATTATCGGCGCGCTGCTCGTAACGGGCGGCGTCTGGCTTTCGCTGATCCGAACGCGCGAACTGGTCGCGCGTACGCCGGAAGTGCAGTTTAGCGGATGACGCCGCTGCGCTTAGGACCGCGAGGCGACACCGCGCTGCTGGTCCTACGCCTCATTTTCGGCGCAGCTTTCAGCTTGCACGGATGGCCGAAAATTCAGCATCCGACGACCTGGGCAACGCAGATGCTACCCGGCACACCGTCTTGGCTGCAGGCCCTCGCCGCGGCGGCAGAGTTCGGCGGCGGCATCGCGCTGATCGTCGGACTGTTGACGCCGCTCTTCGCGTTCCTCATCGCATGCAACATGGTCGTCGCAATCTTCTTCGTCCTCGTTCCGCACGGCGCGATCTTCGTCGGCAACCGCCCCGGCCAGCCAACGTTCGAACTACCGCTCATCTATCTAGGCGTCGCCTTTACGCTGCTGCTCCTAGGCCCCGGCCGTCTCTCCCTAGACGCCGCAATCTTCAAACCCACACCCACCCGCTTCCGCCGCTAACCTCGCCCGAGCCGCCGAACGCCGCAGCATATCTAGCAGGGTGCGCGCCGAACGCCGCAGCGTATCTAGCCGCCCGCTCCCCGCACGAGGACGCTATCGTATAGCACAGGGCGAGCCGCCGAACGCCGCAGCGTATCTTGCGCCCTCCCCCGCACGAGGACGCTATCGTAGAGTGCAGGGCCAAGCGCCGAACGCCGCAGCGTACCTTGCGCCCTCCCCCGCACGAGGACGCTATCGTAGAGTGCAGGGCCAAGCGCCGAACGCCGCAGCGTATCTAGCCGCCCGCTCCCCGCACGAGGACGCTATCGTAGAGTGCAGGGCGAGGCGCCGAACGCCGAAGTGTGCGCACGCCATGAGGCGTTCGGCAACGACGCCCTGCGCTCTACGATAGCGTCCTAAACCCCAGCGTACCAGGCGTAGCCGTTGTCTTCCCAGTATCCCCCGTGGCCGGCCTCGATGTGAGCTAGCGATGCGACGACCTCGATGCGCTGAAGCCACTTCGTGCTCTTGTACGCGAGTTGCGTCGGTATGCGCAGCCGGACGGGCGCTCCATGATCGGGATCGAGCGGCTTGCCGTTGAGCGCGAGCGCGAGTTGCGTTTGGGGATGGGCGGCCTGCTCGAGATTCAGACTGCCGTAGAAAGGCGTGCCTTGGGAATCGCGATCGAACGAATGAAAGACAACATAGCGAGCCGCGGGCGTGGGACGGACCTGGCGTAAGAATGCTCCGAGCGGTACGCCCGTCCATTTACCGACGACGCTCCATCCCTCGACACAATCGTGGCGCGTAATTTCGGTTAGCTTCGCGAGCGCGCCCAGTTGGCGCAGATCGAAGTGGCCCGGATGTTCTACGAGACCGTCGACGCTCAGGCGGTAATCCGCAAAGCGCCCCGCTACGAGCCGCTGGTAACCGGGATCGCTCGGCGTATCGTTGCCGTTTGTCGGAAAGTCGGTCGTAATATCCCGTTCGCGATACAGCTTCGCGCGGCCACGCGTGCCGATGACCAAAAGATCCAACTGTTCGGCGGAATCTATAACCTTGCGAACCGGAGCCGCGTCGTTGAGCGCGTTCGAAACGCGATCGCAGCCGGCGAGAACGGCAGCCATACTCGAAGCGACGAACAAGCCGCGCTTCACGGCCCGGTCCCCTCGTGTTCCCCGAGCCGGTACGTGCCGAGCGTCATCGAACGCATATTGTTCACGATGCCGGTCGACGCCACGAGCGCGACGTGGCCGAACGTAAAACCGATGATCAGGAGCATCGAAACAAAATGCCACGTGCGGGCAAATTGGCGGCCACCGAGCAGCGCCGTCAGCGGCCCCGCTACGGCGTCGATACCGGGCGAGAGCGCGAGTCCGGTAATAATTGCAAACGGCACGAGCAGGAAGAGGACGGCCGTGTAACCTGCTTTTTGTAACGGATTGTACTTGCCATGGTCCGGCGGCTCCGCACGTAGATGCAGATAATATAGCTGCATCGGGAGCAGCTTCGGCAAGTCCGAAGGGCGCAGGATGATGAGTGCCACATCTTTACGCACGAGGCTGGAGACGGCATAGGCAAGGCCGGCGAGCAGCAGCGCCCAGCCGAAAAAGAAATGCCAGTGCCGCCCGCTCGCCAGATCTTGGTAAGCCGGCAGCGTGCTCCAACCCGGAAACGCACGGGCCGATTCGCCGCTCTGGCCGCTATCGGTGTAACCGAGCGCGTGCGTCGTGACGAACGTATGGCCGAACACGCGCGTCGTCCCGATATCGCCCGCCGGTCCGGCTTGACCGATCGCCAGCACACGATGCGTGGGGTCACTCTTGTCGGACGTGTCCAGGTAGGGCGCCGCGTTGAAGATCTGCAGCCCGCTCATAACGAGCACGAGCATAGCGAGCGCCGTAACCCAATGGGTCAGGCGCGTGACGAACGAGTGCCGATAAACGGTCCGGCCGAGCGGCCGCGCGGAACCCGACGCCCGGACGGCAGCCGGGGCCGCGGTAACATCCATCTAGTAATGTTATCACGCCTTCCCGACATGTGGCGGTAAGGAGGCACACAGTCGGACGCGAAAGCTCGACTCGTGACGCAGGTCTTCGCCGCCGCGCGCGACTTTCGCCGCGTCTTGATCGCGAACCGCGGAGAGATCGCGATTCGAATTGCTCGTGCGGCGAGGGGCGCCGGGCTAATCCCGCTCGGCGTCTATTCCGAAGCGGACGCCGGGGCGGCTCATCTGGGCGCGATGGACGACGCGCTCTGTATCGGTCCGGGACCCGCGGCGCAATCCTATCTCGACATCGCTGCAGTCCTGCGAGCGGCACGCGAACTGGGCGCCGACGGCGTCCATCCGGGTTACGGTTTTCTGTCGGAGCGAGCGGCTTTTGCGCGCGCCGTTCGCGACGCGGGCTTGATCTTCGTGGGTCCATCGTCCGAAGCGATTGCGGCGATGGGTGATAAGAGCGAGGCGAAGCGGCGCGTACAGGAACGCGACGTTCCGGTCGTGCCGGGCTATGCCGGCGGCGAGCGCGAGCCTGAGTTCTTGCGCGGACAAGCACGCCGCATCGGAACGCCGGTCGTCGTGAAAGCCACCGCGGGCGGCGGGGGGCGCGGGATGCGCATCGCTTCCGACCTCTCACACTTCGACGAAGCGGTGGAAGCGGCGCGCCGGGAAGCGGCGGCGGCCTTCGGCGACGACGCCGTGCTACTCGAGCGCTATATCGAGCGTCCGCGCCACATAGAGTTTCAAATACTCGCCGACGTGTACGGCAAGACGATCCATCTCGGCGAACGGGAGTGCTCGATCCAGCGTCGCCATCAAAAACTGGTCGAAGAATCGCCTTCCGTTGCGCTCGACGACGCGCTGCGCGAGCGCATGGGCGCGGCGGCGATTCGGGCGGCGCAAGCCGTCGCATACTCGAACGCCGGCACGGTCGAGTTCCTGCTCGCGCCGGACGGTGCGTTCTATTTTCTCGAAATGAACGCGCGCCTACAGGTGGAGCACCCGGTAACGGAACTCGTGCACGGCGTCGATCTGGTGCGCTGGCAATTCGCGCTGGCAGCCGGCGCAGAACTCACCCTCCAGCAAGCAGACGTTCGTGCCCGCGGCTGGGCCGTCGAAGTACGCCTCAACGCGGAAGATCCCGACAACGCCTATCTCCCGGCAACCGGACGCATCACCCGCTTCGATCCGCCCGCGGGCCCGGGTCTGCGCCTCGATGCGGGCGTCGTCGCGGGTAGCGAGATAGGCATCTTCTACGACTCCCTGCTTGCCAAGATCATCGCTCACGGCGCGACGCGTCGCGAGGCGATCGAGCGCTTGACGCACGGCTTGCAAACGCTGCGCATCGAGGGCGTGCCAACGAATCTGCGCCTTCTCGAGTCGATTGCGCGCGAACCCGACTTTCGGCACGGCGCGACGACGACGGCGTACCTCGCAGAACACCCGCGAGTTCTGGCGGGCAACGACGTGCGCGTGCCCGACACGGCCGCGCTCTTGGCCATCGGTGCGCTCCTGAACGATTCGCGCGCATGGCGCGTAGCGCGGATCGGTATTCCGCTGCGCCTGCGAACCGCCGGCCGCACCGTAGAGGTCGTCGCTTCGCGGTCGGGCGCGGGCCACGGACACTACCGGTTGAGGGGCACGTTCGATCTGGACGCGACCTTCGAGGTGGCGGGGCAACGGATCGTGCTGAGCGCCCAGGGCGACCGCCGAGCCGGGAGCGCCCGCATCGACGCGGCCGGCGTAACGCTCGACTTCGAAGGCAACACGTATCGTTTCGAACTGGCGCCCCCGCCGGCGCTCGGCACGGGTGACGGACGGCAGCTCGCGGCCCGTGGAACGATCGCCTCACCGATGCCGGGCAAGATCGTGACCGTGGCCGTGCGTCCGGGCGACGTCGTAGCCGAACGCGACCTGCTCGTCGTGTTGGAAGCGATGAAGATGGAGCACCGGATCGAAGCGACGCACGCGGGCACGGTCCGCAGCGTAACTACCGCGCCCGGTGCGGTCGTCCAAAGCGGCGCGGCGCTCGTCGAAATCGAAGCGTGACGACAATGGGTGAACGGTGAGCACGACTGCGGATGCGCTGCCGCGGCGAGTCAAAGTCTGCGAGATGGGGCCGCGCGACGGATTACAAAATGAAGCGTCGATCGTCGCGACGGATGACAAAGTACGCTATATCGATATGCTCTCCGCAGCCGGGCTCGCCGTCATCGAAACGACGTCGTTCGTGCGTCGCAATGCGATCGCCCAGCTTGCCGATGCCGAAGACGTTATGGCGCGCATCGATCGCCGGCCGGGAGCAACGTACGTTTGTCTCGTCCCGAACCTAAAGGGCTTCGAGCGTGCGCGTTCCGCGGGCGTACGGGCGCTGGCGGTGTTCACGGCCGCCTCAGAAACGTTCACGCGCCGCAACATCAACATGTCGATCGAAGGTTCGCTCGTCGTTTTTAGGGACGTTGTGCGGGCCGCTCGAGCGGATGGAATGTGGGTACGCGCTTACGTATCGACTGCGTTCGGCTGTCCGTATGAGGGCGCGGTACCAATCGAGAACGTCGTCCGCGTCGCCGGTGCTTTAGCCGACCTTGGAGTCGACGAAATCTCGATCGGCGACACGATCGGAGTAGCAAGCACGGACCAAGTTGCGGAGATTGCGGGAGCGTTGCAAGCCCACATGCCGATAGAACGAATCGCGATGCACTTTCACGACACGCACGGGAATGCGCTAGCTAATATCCGCGCGTCGCTCGCAATGAACGTTTCGATTTTCGATAGCTCGAGCGGCGGCCTCGGCGGATGCCCGTACGCGCCCGGCGCTTCGGGCAACGTAGCGACCGAAGACGTGCTCTCGCTGCTCCACGGCATGCGTATCGAAACGGGCGTCGACCTCGAAGCCGTGCGCGCCGCTTCGCGTTTCATCACGGGCGCCCTACAGCGCAACGCCGCCGCGCGGTGAACATCGATCGTTTCCCGGCGGTCATGGCCGCAGCGGCGCACGGCCGCATCCTAGCGGACAATGCTGCGGGAGCGCAACTACCCGACGCCGCGCTCGAACGCATTCAGCGCTATCTCGCTTACGATAACGCGCAGCGTGGACCGATCTTTGCGCGCACGCGCGCGACGTCCGGGCTCGTCGATGAAGCCAAGACCGAACTCGCGGCGCTTCTCGACGCTCCGGTAGAGCGCGTCGGCGTCGGAGCGAACGCGACGTCGCTCGCCCTCGCCTTCTCGCGCCTGCTCGCAACCACCGTGCAGCGTGGCGACCGGATCGTCGTTACCGCAGCCGACCATGAAGCGAACATCGCTCCCTGGCTATGGCTGCGGAACTTCGGAGCACAGATCGATATCGTTCCGGTCGACGCACACGGAGATATCGACGAAGTAAAATACCGCGCCTTTCTCGAGCGCGGCCCCGTGCTCGTAGCGCTACCGTGGGCTTCCAATGCAACCGGAACCGTTTTCGATCTGCCGCACTTCGCGCGTTTGGCGAAAGAGGCGCGCGCGCTCGTCGTCGTCGATGGCGTGCAAGCGTTCCCGCACTTCAAACTCGATCTCGAACCGGCGATCGATTTCGCCTTCTTCTCGGCCTACAAAATGTATGCGCCGCACCTCGGCTTTTGGTATGCGAGCGCCAACGTTCTCGAACGTTTCGTTCGATCGGGAGACGCCTACGCGCCGGGCGGTGACGCCCGCTATTGGACGCTCGAAGCGGGCACGCAGAGTCACGAAGCTTTGGCCGGCTGGCTCGGCACCGTCGCCTATCTTCGCGACGTAGCCCAAGAACCGCGCACGGCCATCGAACGGCTCGCCGATTACGAAGAGGCGTTGTCGGCCTACGCGCGCGCTAAGTTCGCTGCGCGTGCCGCACAGGTGCGCTTGTACGGCCGCCCGGCGGATGCGCCCCGCCTGCCGGTCTTCGCATTCAACGTCGTCGGGGTTCCGAGTGAAGAACTCGCCGAGCGCTTCGAGATGGCGCAGATTGAAGCACGACTCGGTGACTATTACGCCCCGCGTCTGATGCAGACGATCGCCCCGGGCGCCGGCGGCATTGCCGTGCGCTTGAGTTTCGCACACTACAACACGAACGATGAGATCGATCGCTGCTTCGACGTTATCGATGCCGCACTCGGGCAGCGCAGCGACGCCCAGGCGGCTGAAGCTTTGCAGCATTGAGCGAACTCGCACTCCGCTTCGGCACGTTGCACGACGGGCTCGGCGAGCCCAAGCGCAACGGCATTCTGCTCATCGCGAGCGGCCGTGTCGCAATGCTCGGCGACTCCGAATCGGAAATTCCTTCGAACGCGCGCGTCATCGAAGCGACGTGCGTTATTCCGGGTCTCATCAACGCACACGTCCATCTCGAGATCAGCGGCGAAGCACAGACGACCAGCGTTTTCGTGCTGACGACTCCGGCACAGCGTACGCTCGTCGCGGCTGAAAATGCACGCAAGAGCCTCGCTGCAGGCGTAACCTCCGTTCGCGATCTCGGCAGCACGCCGTCGGTTTCCATCGACGTCCGAGACGCGATTGCCGCCGGACGCATTCCCGGTCCGAGTGTCGTCGCTGCGGGACAAGCGATCTGCACGACGGGCGGTCATGGCTGGTTCATGGGTCGCGAAGCGGATGGCGACGCGGACGTTCGTAAGGCGGTGCGCGAGCAACGTCGCGGCGGTGCGGACTGTATAAAATTCATCGCGACGGGCGGCGTCTTGACGAAAGGAGCGGTGCCCGGCATCGCTCAGCTGTCGGAAGCCGAATTACGAGCCGGCATCGAGGAAGCGCACGCGCACGGCATGACGTGCGCCGCCCACGCGATCGGTGCGAACGGCATTGCGAACGCTTTGCGCGCGGGTATCGATTCGATCGAACACGGTCACCTCATCGACGCAACCGGAGTTGCGCTCTTGATAGAACGCGACGCGTATCTCGTCCCGACGCTGGCCGCGCTGCGCTGCATCGTCGACGCCGGCGACGCAGCGGGCATGCCCGATTTCGTCGTGCGGAAAGGGCGCGAGATCGCCGTGCACGCGGAGGAGAATCTGCGGCGCGCGCGAGCCGCCGGCGTCCGGTTCGCCGGCGGCTCCGATGCGGGCACACCGTTCAACGGACACGACGGATACGCATACGAACTCGAACTCATGCAGTCGATGCTCGGCATGAGCGCGGCAGAAACACTGCGCGCCGCAACGCTTGCGGGCGCGGCGCTTCTCGGTTTGGAGCGAGGCACGCTGGCAGTGGGGGCGGCCGCCGACATCGTCGTGCTCGAGCACGAAATCGAAAGCGATGCGCGGCCGTTCCGCAATCCGCCGGTCGTTATCAAAGATGGCACGATCGTCGTAGACCGGCGCTCGACCGCAACGGCGCGCTAGGAGTCGCTGCGAGTGAACACGACACTTGCCGGAACCCGGCTCGCGTTGCTCGCTCCGATCGCATGGCCGACGCCGCCGGCCGGTTACGGTCCATGGGAGCAGATCGCGTTCGACGTCGCGGAGGGCATGCGCTCGCGGGGGCTCGACGTCACGCTGTTCGCCACCGGAAATTCGCGCACGCAATGCAAACTCGATTTCGTCGTACCGGTCGGCATCAACGAAGATCCGGCGCTCGACGGCGACGTGTACGCAGCGCTGCACATCGCGAAACTCTTTGCGCGCGCGCGCGACTTCGATATCATTCACAACAACTTCGATTGGAAACCGCTGACGTACGCTTTGGCAACGAGCGCACCGCCGATGCTGACGACGATTCACGGATTCTCCACGCCGCAAATCCTGGCCGCATATTACGCCGCGGCCGAACGCAGCTTCTACTGTTCGATCAGTAATTCCGATCGCGATCCGGGTCTGGATTACGTCGCAACGACGTATAACGGTGTCGATCCCGCCCGCTTCACGTTCGTCGACCGGCCAGGCGACTATCTCGTTTTTCTCGGGCGCTTCCATCCCGAAAAAGGGACGCACCTTGCGATCGAAATCGCGCAGCGCGCGGGGATTCGTTTGAAGATCGCTGCGATCCCGCAAGATAGGCGATACTTTGAAACCCAAGTCGCTCCGCATATCGACGGCGACCGCGTGCAGTTTCTGGGTGCGGTCGAGCGCGATGCCCGCGATGCATTGCTCGGCGGGGCACTCGCGCTCGTGCACATGACGACGCGGCCGGAACGCTTCGGGCTGACGATGATCGAGGCGATGGCCTGCGGCACGCCCGTCCTCGGGGCGCGGATGGGTTCGATACCCGAGATCGTCGTCGACGGCGAGACGGGTTTTCTCTGCGACTCCGTCGCGGATGCGGTAGCGCACGTGCCGAGCCTCGCAGCGCTCGACCGGCGCGCCTGTCGGGCGCGAGTCGAAGACACATTTTCGGTCGAGCGTATGCTGAACGGATATCTCGGCGCCTATGGCCGCGTCCTCGAACTCGGGCTGCCGCCGGCGGCGAACGAAGCACGGCGAGCGGCGCGCCGCCGCGACTATTGGGACCGGCCGATGGCCTTTACGGAGCTGCCTCCGAAGCCGCGCACGCTATTCGCGCAGAGCCCTCGCTCTGCTGCAGCAGACGCCGGCCGAACAACCGGATAACGGCCTTACGGACCGTCACGTCTTTTCAGACTCGTACGTCGAAGGTCTGCGCCGGCCGTATCCGCGATGATGCAACTCGGCATAGAGATCCTTATCCGCTGCCTTACCGAAAAAGTCTTCGAGCGCTGCCTCGATGACGGCGCTTTCGCTAAAGCGACCGCGAAAAGCAAAGAGATCGAGTCGGTCGGCCATCGCTGCCCGAAGCGTATGTGAAACTTTTGAGATAGCCGCGAGGGAGGCGATGCGAGTTCCCATGTACCCTAGTACCTCACTATGAACGACGGCCTAACGCTTGCTGCGAGTAACGAGGTCGGCAATGCAACCGTTCCCCTAAATGCCGATCTTAAGCGCTCGTAACTGCGGCATAGCTAGTGTTTGTTGCGTGCTGGCAGGCACTGTTTATTTCGCGCCGAAGGAACTTTTCGAAACGTCTCGGCGTCGTGCTTCATCCGCGCCGAGACTTTTCGCGCGCCGGCGCGCTGCCCATACCGTGGCTACGGGCGGTTGCGCCCCAGTTCGTCATGGCTCGACACCCATTCGCCTGCGAGTATCGCACTCGTGAGCGACGTTTCGCCGGCCAGCACCGTGGCCGCGCAAATTTCGGCGAATTTGTCGGCGTTTCCGGTTCCGTAACAGCCTAGCAACTCGAGACACTCGCGTTGCGTAGCGAGTCCCGTTCCGCCGCCGTAGGTTCCGACGATCAACGATGTTAACGTGATGGACCAGTAATAATCGCCGTTTTCTAAGAGTTGCGTGTACGTGACGCCGGCATGTGACTCAGCGATGTTCGCTACGTCTTGGCCGGTCGCTATAAAGAGTGCGCTCAGACCGTTCGCGGCATGGGCACCGTTATTGGCCGAATGCGCGAGAAACGCACCCGCCATGGAGATCTGCCGCGTGCGGAACATTTCTCTCGCATCGACGTGCATTAAATCGCGCAGGATGTCGCGCTTGAGCACCACTTCCGCAACGACGCGCTTTCCGCGTGTGAGCAGCATATTGATCTGCGAATGCTTTTTGTCCGTGTCGACATTGCCCGAAAGCAGAAACTTCGCCTTACCGGGGAAGTTCGCCATGATCCATTCGCAGGCCGCGAGCGTCGCCTTGCCCGTCATGTTTTGGCCGGCCGCGTCACCCGTCGTGTAATTGAAGCGTAAGAAGCGCAGCGGTCCGATCGTGTACTGTCCGATATTCTGCAATTTACCCGAACGCGTCGTGCGCTCGGCCGCGTCTTTGATCTCCGCGAAGTGTTCCGTCACCCAGCGTCCGAAGCTGCGGCCTTGCAGCGCATCCTCGAATTCGAAAACGGGCGAACGCTGCATAGCGTGTTCGACGACGGTCGTCTTGACGCCGCCGCATTCCGAAAGAAGCCGCATGCCGCGATTGTAACTCGCGACGAGCGTGCCCTCAGTCGTCGCCATCGGGACGTAAAACTCGCCCACGGCGCGCTCGCCGTTGATGGTCAATGGACCGGCTAGGCCGATCGGCACCTGAGCGACGCCCATGAAGTTTTCGATGTTGCCGGGCAAGAGCGCCGGGTCGAAAGAAAACTGTCCCACGTGCTTGAGGTCGACCCCGGTCATCTCGCGCGCGAACTCTCGCCGCGTTGCGGCGCTTTCGGCGCTATAATCGTCGGACGTCTCGCGCGGAACTTTGCGGCGCGCTGTCGTCTCTCGGCCGTTCGTCATCCGGACGCTCCTTTGCGTAACGTGTGCATCGGCGTCGCAGCCGGTCGGCAAGTACCGCACCCGGCACGGGCGCCGTACTGCAAACACGCGCCTTCAAACGTACTTTAGCGACGGCGGTTACGGGACCCGCCGCAGGCGTCGCCGCGAACGCGGGCACCCGGGCGGCTGCGCGCTATGGCCTCGCTCCCAGCAACGTCGCGAACGCGCTGTGCTGCGGACCCGTACACCACTCGGTATAAAACGTGTCGGCGACGATTCCCGCGAAGCGCGGCCGCAGCGTCGGTCCCGGCGATATCGACGCGAACGCAGCGGATACGGTGCGCCACCGCTCCGTTCCAAGCTGCAGCGGCGCGTACGACACGAACAGCGCGTGCTCGAACGTGGGTGGCCCATTGCGCCATTCTTCCCATTGCCGTGACTGCGGCGAATCACCGATTATGAGCGCCGTTATGCCGTCGTACGTCAACTCTGCAGCGATCTCGTTACGATCGGTTATGACGATACCGGAACGGGAATCGGCGAGCGCGCCGACTTCTACGGAAAGCGGCGCATAGGCAAACGCGCCGGAGTAGAACGGACCACGCAGACTACCGTTCGTCGCGTGCAGCAAACGCGCTTGCGAAGGTTCCGGTAAGGCGACGAACAGAGCTCCGAGCGTTACGTAGCCGAAGCTTCCGCCGGCTGCCCACTCGAGCGCCCGGCGGACCCCGAGGGTCCAGGCACGGTACCGGACGCCGAGGCCGACGCAGAGCGAAGCTGCCGGGCCGAGCACCCAATACGATTCGACCTTATAGAAGAAAGCGAGCGCGACGAGCAGCGTCGGCAAGGGCAGGGCCGTCCATGTGATGAGCGGCAAGGCCGGCCGCAGCGCGACGAACAGAGCGACGCTCCAGATCAATAGCGCGACGACGAGCAGCCGCAAACTCGATAGCACGGCTACGCGTTCGAAAGCAAAAGTTTCGAACGGCTGCCGGTCGTGAACGGTGAAGGCGAGGTTCGCCCAGTCGTGGACGGCATTCCAGTAGATAAACGGCGCATAGAGCGCCGCCGCAATCGCGAACGCAATCCACAGCTTAGCGAGCAGCGGGCGTCGCTGCGGAGCGAGCGCGTACATGAAGACACCGCAAACGAGCGCCCAGCCGAACGCGCGCGATAACAAGACCCCGCCGAGCGCGCAACCGAGTGCGACGAGCAGACGGCGGGAAGGCGCGTTACCGCCCCGCGCGAGCAAATACAGCGCGATCGCCCAGCACATCACGAACGGTCCGTCGGGTAAAGCTTCTCCGAGCGCAAGCTTCGTCTGCGGCAGCAGCGTGAAGGCGACGGCCGCAACGGCGCCGGCGCGTGGATCGCGCGCGAGTCGCAGCGCCGCTCCGCCGAGCGCGAGTGCGGCGACGGCTTCGCAGATGACGAAAGGCAAGCGCACGAAGCCGGGCGCTCGGCCGAACGGCGCGCTGAGCGCGATGAGCCAGGCGACCATCGGCGGATGGTCGATGTAACCGTACGCGAGATGCCGGCTCCATGCCCAATAATACGCTTCGTCCCCGGTGAGCGGGAAACGGCTGGCGGCGATGAGCCGCAGGAAACTGACGCCGAGGACGAATAGCCACGCCGGCCGCGGCAGCCTCACCTACGGCGTTAGCACGCGCTCGCGCCGAGACCGCCAAGATAGACGTTCGCGGCCCGCGCTCGCCCGTGCAAGCGCCTCGTCGATGGTCGGCGCGAGCACGGTGAAATGCGCCATTTTGCGCCGTAACGCCGCGTGACGTTTACCGTACACGTGCAACTTCACATCGGGATCGCGCAATAAATCCGGAATACCGGCGAGCACGTCGCCGGTTCCGTCGCCCAGTATGTTGATCATGACTGCAGGTTCGAAGAGTTTGGGCTCGACGAGCGGCAAACCGCAAATCGCACGCACGTGCGCTTCGTACTGTGAAATCTGCGTTGCATCGAGCGAGTAATGTCCGCTGTTGTGAACGCGCGGGGCAATCTCGTTGACGAAGATGTCTTCGCCCAGAACGAAGAATTCGACACAAAAGGCACCGACGATAGCGAGCCGTTCGCCGATCGCTTCAGCGGCCGAGCGCACGCGTGCGGCGACCGCGGGCGGTATCCGCGCCGGAACGATCGTCGTCGCGAGAACGCCGTGATCGTGCTGGTTTTCCGTCACGGGAAAAGCGATCGAACGGCCGTCGGTACCGCGCGCGCAAATGATCGATACCTCGAGATCGAACGGCACAAACCGCTCGTAGATGAGCTGCGCCCCCTGCGCGGCATGCAGCGCTGCGAGGGCGCTCTCCGCGTCACGCACGACCCACTGGCCCTTGCCGTCGTAACCGCCGCGTGCCGTCTTAATCACCGCCGGGAATCCGACGTCGCTCATCGCCACCGCCAGCGTTGCGACGTCGCTGACGGCTGCGAACGGCGAAAACGTGCACTCGGCGCCGCGCACGAACGCTTTTTCGAGCAACCGGTCCTGCGTAATTCGCAAGACGTCGCCGTCCGGCCGCACGAGCCGGTGATCTGCTTCGAGCGAGCGCACCGAGGCGAGCGGAATATTTTCGAACTCGTACGTTACGACATCGCAACGCGCGCCGAGTTCGCCGATCGCGCGCAAGTCGTCGTATGCCGCCACAATTTGCTCGTCGGCGATTTGCCCGGTCGGCGAATTCGGCAACGGCTCGAGCGTGACGATCCGGTACCCCATGCGCTTGGCTTCGAGCGTCAACATGCGCCCCAGTTGGCCGCCGCCGAGAATACCGATCGTCTCGATCACAAGCGCGTCGCCTCGACGCCGGCGGCGGCTGCGGCGGTACGCTCTTGCAAGCGCCGTAACAGTTCGTGGTCTTCGAGCGCCAGTATGCGCGCGGCAAAGAGTGCGGCATTCGTCGCGTTCCCCACCGCCATCGTCGCGACGGGCACGCCCGCCGGCATCTGAGCGATCGAGAGGAGCGAGTCGAGTCCGCCGAGGATCGCAGTGCGAACGGGCACGCCGATGACCGGCAGCTGCGTTTTGGCGGCCGTCATGCCGGGTAGGTGCGCTGCGCCGCCCGCTCCGGCGATGATCGCTCGCAGGCCGCGCGCCGCTGCGGTCGCGGCGTAATCGAACAGAAGATCGGGCGTACGATGCGCGGAGACGACCCGCATCTCGTGCGCTACCGCCAGTTCGTCGAGCGTCATCGAAGCGGCGCGCATCGTTTCGAGGTCCGAGACGCTACCCATAATGATGCCGACGCGTGGCTGCTGCATGGCTCCGCAGTTCGCGCGGCGTGCGGGGGCGACCTCGACCCGCTGGGAGAAGCGCGGCGCATGGCCCGTTTTCTGCTCGGAATTAATTACTGGCCGCGAACGAGCGCCATGGCGATGTGGTCGCGCTTCGATTTGGGTGAAATCGATGAAGATTTCGCGCGTATCGCTTCGCTCGGCCTGGACGTCGTGCGCTTTTTCCTTATGTGGTCGACGTTTGCACCGCAGGCGGACCGCCTCGATCGGGCGGCGCTGGTTTCGTTCGTACGCGTTCTCGACTGCGCGGACCGGCACGGGTTGCGCACGATGCCGACGCTATTTTGCGGACACATGAGCGGCGTGAATTGGCTCCCGGAGTGGACGCTCGACGCGGCAACGCCGAGCGGCCGTTTCCGCACGCTCGTCGCGAACGGGCGCGAAGTTCCGTACGGCATCGGCGACTTCTATGCGGGCGACTTGCTCGCAGCCCAACGCCTCTTCGCACGCGAAGCGGGGTTGCGCGCGCGCGATCACGCCGCGCTGCTGGCTTGGGATCTCGGAAACGAATTTTCCAACCTGCGAGAACCGAGCTCACCGCGCGCCGCTGCGGATTGGAGCGCTACGCTCGCAGAGACACTTCTCGAAGCATCACACGTACCCGTAACGGGCGGCCTGCATGGGGAAGATCTCGAACGCGATCGCAATATCCGCCCGTCTTCGGTTGCGGCGCCGTGGGAGTTTGCGACGATGCACGGTTACCCCGTCTACAGCCCGTTCGCGCGCGACGACGCCGATCCCGAAGTCGTGCCGTTTCTCTACGAAGTTACCGCGTCGTGTTCGGGCAAACGCGTCGTCTTCTCCGAGTTCGGGAATCCGACGTGCCCGGCGCAGGCGGCCCCGGGCGAACGTATCGCGTGCCTATCGGAAGACGAGATGGCGCTCTACGCGCGCGCCGTGCTCGAACGCCTCCAAACGCGCGGGGCGCTCGGCGCATACTGGTGGTGCTGGGCGGACTACGCGCGCGACCTTCGTATGACGCCGCCGTTCGATTTAGCCCCGCACGAATTGACCTTCGGTCTCGTCCGCGCCGACGGGACGGAGAAGCCGGTCGCGCGAGCGTTATCCGCGTTCGCACGCGAGCGCCGCGAAGTGCTCCCGCCGCCGCCCGGCATCGTCGACGAAGCCGCGTATTATGAGGCGCTGCCCGCAAATCAGAGCGACGCGTACGCCGCATACGTACAGCCGCACGGGCCGGAGACGATCTCTTGAAACGCCGCGTGGCTGTCATCACGGGCGCCTCGTCCGGCATCGGACGAGCCCTCGCCGAACGCGCCGCGCGCAGCGGCTGGAACGTGGTGGCCGTTGGCCGGCGCGCGGAGCGCCTCGCTGAACTGGCGCGACTGGTCGACGGCGCGACGGGCTCGCTCCTCACGCTGGCGCTCGATGTGCGCACGCCGCGTGCCGCCGAACGCATCGTGCGCGCCGCGAGCGAGGCGTTCGGCGCCATCGACGTCCTCGTCAATAACGCGGGCGGCGTCGCCGTCGGCCCGATCGCGCAGCAAAGCGATGCCGCACTGCACGAACAAGTGGAGACCCACATCGTCGTACCGCTCGCCCTCACCCGTGAAGCGTTACCGGCTCTACGCGCCTCGAAGGGGCAGATCTTCTACGTCGGCAGCGGTGTCGCGCGCATTCCGGTCGGAACGCTCGGGGCCTATCCGCCGGTCAAGGCCGCGGTCCGGAATATGACGCGGATCGCGCGCAACGAGTTGCGTGCCGAAGGCATCGCGGTAACCTATGTCGATCCGGGCGCCGTGGATTCGGAATTCATGACGCGCGCCGGGTTTGCCGGGCCGCCGCGGGGTTTTGCGGCATCGCCGGACGACGTGGCGCGCAAAATCTTTCGCGCATTCTCGACAAGGCGCCCGGTCGTCAACGCCGTGCCGTGGCAAACGTTCTTCGTCGGTCTGGGGGAAGCGCTGCCGGCCGTCACCGATTTCATTCTCGCCCGCGCACCGCAAATCGTGGGCGGCAAGCCGGTCGTAACGCTTGCCGCCGGCCGGGCGGCCGCAGCAAGCGACACGCCGGCTAGCGCCCAACCGTCCGTGGCAGAAGAACCGGCCGTAGCGTCCGCTTTCGAAACCGCGCTCGCGCCGCTGGGTTCGCGCATGCGACGGGTCAAACTGAGCGAAGCGTTCGTGCGCCGGCTTCTCGTACCCGAAGCCGAACTCGAAGCGGGCGAGATCGCACTGCGCTGGGCCGGTATGCCGAATAAAAACGAACGGGCGATCACGCACGACGTGCTCGAGGCGTTGTCTACTGCAGGTTTTTTGGAGCGCCGGGAGCCGAGCGTCTACCGCGTCCTTCGCGAAGCCGACTCGGGCGGGGATTAAGCTCCGAAGACCAGCCGTTCGGCGACATCGGCCACGGTCGCCCGGCTCTTCGCATCGAAGACTTCACGCGAGGCTTGTAACGCCCGCGCGAGCGCACCGTCGAGCACGTATACGAGCCCGGTCGCGATCGTTCGCGGCGCGTCGCAGCGAACGAGCCGCGCCTCACGCAAACGCGCGATGTACGTTTCGAGGTCGGCAATGACGAGCCGACGCCAGCGTTCGTCTCTGGTCTGCCACGCGCGCGAGCGACGCGTCAACTCGTCGAGTAAGCCCTCGACCCACTCGCGCAATCGCTCCGGCTCCGCATCGCCGAGCGGCTCGTCCAAACGCGGTAAGGCTGCCAGCACGTCCGACAGCATCCGGTCGGCGGCGGCCCGCAGCGCGCCTTCGCGATCCTCGAACAATCGGTAGAACGTCGTTCGTGAGAGCTGGGCCGCCCGGACCATCACGTCCACGGTCAAGAAATCCGCATCGCGCGTTTCCAGCAGTTGCAGGATCGCCGCCACCAAACGCGTGCGAGCATCGGCGGCGCGCGCCGAACGAGCCCGCCGGACGAGCTTCTCATCGCATCTCACCCGCGCGATCAGCGAAGACGAATAGACGACGCCGCGGCTATTAAGGCGTTCCGAGACCTCGCCTTGCAACTTTACTGTAAGATCCGTTGAGGCCGCTCCACGAGCGTAGCATACACGAAGAATCGATCCCTCGAAAGAGGGAGTTTTGCCGTCAGTGTCGTGCTGCCGAACGAGCGAGGGACAACTCCCCCGCGTGCCGCTCGGCGACGCTTTACGGCGCGCTTCGGTAGCTCCAGAGCAAGGCCATATCCGCGCGCTAAACGCTGCCTTTCGCAGGGCCAATTCGTACGTGCTTGTTGCTTCCGGCGCTCGAACAACGAAGCGGAACATAAGTGGCTCTCGCGTATCGCAAATCCCCGAGGAATCCGGCGAACGACATTGCACGTTAGTCCGTAGTCAATGACGACATTACGTAAGAATGCTTTTCTACGGCAATCAGTGGCCCTCGGCGTTCGTTCCCTTCTAGCGGGACTCGTTTTTCTGCTTGCCGCCGTTCCGGCCGCCGCCCATCCGCTCGGCAACTTTACCATCAACCACTTAACTAAACTGGCGCTAAGCAACGACCGCATCGCAGTGCGGTACGTGCTCGACATGGCGGAGATTCCGACCTTCTCGGCGCTGCGGGCGAACGGATCGAACGGCGCGCTCGGCGAGACACAACTTTCAGCGTGGGGCCGCACGCAAGCAGCAACGCTCCTACCCGCATTGCAAGTAACGATGGATGACAAGGCCGTGCCGCTGGTGCTCGATGCGGTGAAGACCCGGACGCGCCCCGGCGCCGGCGGATTGCCGACGCTCTACATGGTTCTCGACGCGCACGCGCCGCTCGGGGCGCTCGCGTCCGTAACGGCAATCGCATTTCGCGATATGACGTTCCCGGGACGCCTCGGCTGGCATGACGTTACGGTCGCTCCGCGTGCAGAGCCGACGCGCGAACTGACGGCGTATCCGAGCGCATTACTTGGATCTCCGCGCTCGACGACCGCAGTCACGATCGCGCTGCGGAACGGTGCCGTCGCCTCCGTTCATGCCGACGAAGCGGCAAGCGCGGACGGCGCAGCCGCTTCGGTACCGTCGGCCGTTCGCTCCAATCAATTATCGGATATGTTAGCGCGCGGAACGAGCGACCCGGGATTCGTCGCGTTGACGTTTCTCGTCGCGATCCTCTTGGGCGCGCTGCACGCGCTCGAACCCGGTCATGGGAAGACGCTGCTGGCAGTCTCGCTCGTCGGGGCGCGCGCGACCGTAAAGCAGGCTGCCATTCTCGCAAGTGCACTGACGATCGCCCACACGATCGGCGTGCTCGCCCTCGGCGTCGCTATCAACATTTTTAAAGGCTACTTTGTCCCCGAGACGATTTATCCGTGGATCACGCTCGTGTCCGGAATCGTCATTGCCGTCATCGGCGCGCGCGCGGTGCAGCGCCAAATCGAAGCGCGCCAGCCGCTCGCACACGGTCACGCGCACGAGCATGCGGCAACCCATCCGCACGAGCACCCGCACGTCCATCAGCCGAACGACTCCGTGCACTCGCATGCCGCGCACGGACATGCGACGCACCAGCACGGCGCCGGTAGCCACCCGCACGCGCATGCTCACGACGATCTCGAACATGCGCGTTCTCACGCGATTCCCGGCAACGCGCCGCTCACGTTCGGCGGGACGGTGTGGGCTGCGATGAGCGGCGGCGTGGCACCGTGTCCCGCGGCGCTCGTCGTTTTACTGGCCGCGCTCGCGCTCAATCAAGTCGCGTACGGGATCTTTGTGATCGTCGCGTTCAGCATCGGACTCGCGGTAACGCTGACGGGGCTCGGCATCGCCGTCGTGCGCGGCGCAACCTGGTTGCAAGGCCGGCCGCAGTTCGAACGGTTCGTCATATATGGCCCGCTGGTCTCCGCAATCGTCATCTCGACGATCGGCGCGATCATGGTCGGGCAGGGCTTCGCGCAACAGGGCGTATCGATTTCGCCGCTTATCATTACCGCGGCGGTCGCGCTCGCGATCGCCGGCTATGCGTTCTCGCATCCTTTCGCACATCGCCACGTGGAGGCCGCATGATCGGCGCCGGAACTTTCGCCGTCTTCGCGCTCGGTCTGCGTCACGGCGCCGATCCCGATCATCTGGCCGCGATCGACAACCTCACACGCAACTCGTTCGAGAAGCGACCCTGGCTGAGCCGTTTCTGCGGTTCGCTCTTCGCGGGCGGCCATTCGATCATGGTCCTCTCGATCGCCGCGCTCGTGGGCGTTTTCGGCGCCCACTTTCAAGCCCACGGCGCGCTGATCGAGCAGATCGGCACCTGGATCAGCATCGTCGTGCTGGTAGCGATCGCGTTCCTCAATTTGCAGCAATTGCGCGCCGGCGGCACGCGGCTCGTCGGAGCGAAGACCAGACTTTTGCCGCGAGCGTTACGCGAAGCATCGAGTCCGTGGCTCGCCGTGCCCGTGGGCTTGCTGTTCGGATTCGGCTTCGAAACCTCGAGTCAAATCGCGACCTACGCCGTCGCTTTCGGCGTCAATTCCGGCCTCGCCGGCGCGCTGCTCGTCGGCACCGCGTTCTGTCTCGGTATGATTTGCACCGACACGCTCGATAGCGTACTCGTCCATCGGCTCGTGTCCGATCGTTCGACGTTGCAACCCCACACGATGCGCGTATGGATCGTCGCGGTGACGGTCGTCGCGCTCGCCGTAGCCGCCTACGAGCTTGCAGGCGTACTCGGTTGGCAAAGCCCCGTCCCCGACATCGACATCAGCATCGCGATCGTCGCGGCGCTCGTCGTCGTGTTCGCTTATGTTTTTGCGCAGACGCGCCGTAAACGAACAGTAGCATCGGCTCAAACTGGCTCAACTACGTGAGAGGATACGACCCCATGAAAGTACAGCGGATCATCGGTTCGGTAACGGCGCTCGTCGCCCTTACCGCAGCCGGCATCCTTTACGCCGCTCATCCGGCGAAAAGTTCCGACCATCAAGATACCTTCAATCTGGCGACGCGCGCCAATACTTCGGCGGACATAACAGACGTATTCGTTTTCCCCGCTCCGGACAATGCCAACAACGTCGTCTTCGCGATGGACGTTTCGCCGTTGATCATGCCCGGCCAGGGTACGACGAAGTTTTTCGACCCGACACTGATGTACCAGTTCAAGATCTCGCACGCTGCGAGCGGCAAAGAGGATCAGGTGATCCAGCTCGGCGTGAACGGAACCGGCACGAACCAGACGATCACGATGTACGGCCCCGGCGCTCCGAACGAAGTCGGCACGACCAACACGTTCCTTGCAACGCCCGCCGGCACGACGCCGTATAACACGACGACGACCACCCTTCAGAATAACACGATCAAGGTCTTCGGCGGGCCGCGCACCGACCCGTTCTTCTTCGACCTCTTCGCCTTCTTCACGTTCGCCGGCGATCGTAATTACGGGACGCACACGTCGCAGACGGATCCCGGGCCTGAGACGGCCGCGAATCCGGAGGGGCTGTGCAACGGCAACTCGGCAGCGAACATCGCGCCGCTCACACCGGCATACGACAAGTCACCGACGCACCCGAATGCGCCCTGTCCTACGGCACCCGTTAGCGCAAGCTTTAACGGTTTTGCCGCCGGTACGATGTCGAATACGCCGCTCCCCGGAGCGACCGGACCGTCGGCTCCCGCGCTCGGCGTCTACGCTTGCAGCGTTGCCACCACGTTCCCCGCAAGCGACACGTTATTTGCGGGTCCTTTCAACGTACTGAGCCTCGTCGTCGAGGTTCCGAAGTCATTGATAAGCGGTGCGCCTTTTAACACGTCTAACATCCATGTTTGGGCGACCGTCAATTCGTCGACGGGCAGCTAGGAGCATTACGCAATGATGAAGTTTACTACCATCGCCACCAGCCTAGCTGCGCTCGGACTCGGCTTCGGCTTTGCCGGATGCGGAAACAACGGAGGGGTGACCCTCACGCCGCCGCCCCCGCCCGGTCAGCATACATACGTTCAGATCGAGCGGCTTTCACGTCCCGCGATCAAAGAAGTCTTCGAGCCGTTTCAGGATCACCAAAAATCGAATGCGGTAGAACCCTACGCTGATCCGACGATCTTCGCGGATATCGCAAAGACCGAAGACGCTGTCCGGTACGGCCCTAACGGCCCTGCGGCTGGGACACCCGACTATGGGGCGAAGCTTCAAACCATCCTGTATCCCGACGAGTACTCGGTGAATCTAGCCGGCGGCGCGCCGGGTGGTAACGATCCGGAGTATTTTCTCAGCAACGAAGTCGAACAAGCCTTCGGCGGTCGTGCGCCCAACGATAACGTGATCGACCTCGAACTCGGCATTCTCTTCGGAAGGACGGTTGCGGCGCTCGGTCTCGCGCCGGACGACAACAAAGAGAATACTTGCCTCTCTTCCCAGAACATCGCGGGCGGCGAGGACCCTTCGAAGAAGACGTCTACGACCTTTCCCTATCTCGCGGTTGCCCACTAACAGGACGCTGGCACAGCACGGCGCTTCCCACGCTCTTCGAATCGTGGGAGGCGTCTTTCTGACGATGGTCGCATGGCGCGCTTAACGACGATCCTAACGACGGTAGTGACGGCGCTGTCGCTCGTTGCCATCGCACTCTGGCCGACGTATATCAAACACGCGGAGAACGTCGCACACGCGGCCTCACTGCCGACGATGGCGCCGATTACCGCCGATTACGAGCAACGCGACAAGATGGTGGCTTTCTGGGAAGGCATGGCGCGCAGGAACAATCCACAGGACATGCTCAGTCCGCGCCAGCTCGCCGAACAATATCTGCAGCGCTACCGCGAGCGGGGCGATATCGACGATGTTCTGCGCGCGGAACGCTTCGCGAGATTGTCGCTCGCGCGTCAACCCCGCGGCAATCTTTCAGGCGGCCTCGAGCTCGCGTCCGCATACTTGACCCTGCATCGTTTTCGCGAGGCGCTCGCCGTAACGAAGTACGTAGAGGCCGACGACGCGGGCGACGACCGCATGTACGGACGCGAAGCGAGCCTCGATATGGAGCTCGGCAATTACGGGGACGCCCGACGCAAGCTCGATTCTGTCAAGGTCGCCGACCGGGAGGACGGCTGGCGCGTCGTCGAATCGCGCTACCTCGAACTAACCGGGAACCTCGCGACTGCTCGCGAGCTGCTCGGCACGGCGACAGCGTATCAAAACGCCGTCTTCGACAACCTCGCCCAGCAGCGTGCGTGGTACTTCTTCCGCGAAGGGGAGATGGCGTTCGAGGCGGGCGATAACGACGCGGCCCTAGCCGACGAAGCGCAAGCGCTGGCAATTTTTCCAAACGACGTGGACGCGACGCGGGCTGCGGCGCGCTTCAATTGCGCGCTGCAACGTTGGCACGACTGCCTGAAGAATGCGATCGCGTCGGCAAACGTGATACCGTACCCGGAGACACTCGGCTATGAAGCCGATGCGCAGCGCGCACTCGGGGAGCCGGCCGCTGCCAAGGGGACGGACGAATTGATCCGGTCGGTCGAGCGCATCGGCAACGCGCAGCACATTTCCGACAGGCTGCTCGCCATCTACTATTCCGAGCATCACCTGTATCCGGAAGACGCCTACGCGATCGCCAAACGCGAGCTCGCGGTCCGCAACGACATCTTCACCGAAGATACGCTCGCTTGGGCCGCCGCCATGGACGGCCGCTGGAACGAGGCGCGTACGTCGATGCGCAAAGCCATCCGCTTCGACACCGAAAATTCGCTGCTGCAGTATCACGCCGGCATCATCGCACTGCACTTCGGAGAGCGGGCAGAAGCGCGCCGTCGCTTCGAACGTGCACTCGCACTCAATGCACATTTTCACGCGGTGTATGCGGACGACGCGCGGGCCGAACTCGCGGCGCTGCACCCATAAGCGAGGCTTTGCGCGGCGTTCGGGCGTAACGACGCCGTATGAAACTACCCCGTATGTACGCCGGGTTGACCGCAATCTGCGCCTTTGCCGGCGTCGCGGTTCTCTACGCCGGCGTTCCCGCGCACGGCTTCGATTTGAAGGGTGCTCCTGTTCTCGTGCAGCGCCCGGCAGCCGATATCACGGACGTCTACCTCTTTCCGAGCCCCATTCAAAATGACGTCGTGGCGGTCATGGACGTCTACCCGAGTATCCCGGCGGGGGCGGGCACTTCGACATCGTTCGATCAGGGCGTCCTATACACGATGAAATTCGACAACAACTATGCAAGCGAAGCCGTTGCCGGCGGCCGTCCGATCGAAAACATCGTCTTTCAAATCTCGTTCGGTGCGCCGGGTCCCGGGCAACAGGTCACGACCTACGGGCCGGCTGCGCCGAATCGGACGGGAACGGTAACGAAGCTTATCGGCGCTACCGGTGTCGGTTTCATCAACAAATCGTTTTCATTCAGCACCGGTTCGGGGCAAGTCACCGTTTTTGCCGGGGCGCGCCGGGATCCGGCTTTCTGGGACGTGCAGCAGTTCTACAAGATTTTCCCGGATCGCAATGCAGGTAGCACGGCAGCGACATGTTTACCGGCCGGTTCGAACACGTGCCCACAGGGCTTTAACGCCCTCGGCACGGATTATTTTGCAAATTCGAACGTGCTGTCGATCGTGGTCGAGATGCCGAAAACGCTAATCGCGGGTTCGGGCAGTGCCGTCGTGGGCTATTGGGCGACGACGAGCACGAGCAACGGGCAGTAGGAGCGCGTTATGTTACGTGTCATCACGATCGCTCTCGTCACTGCCGTCTCGCTGGCGGCGTTCTCGAGTTGCAGCAATGACCCGACGCTCAATAACGGTAGCGATACGAGCGGTGCGAATATTAATTTCCAGGAGATCGACCGCATCGGCAAGCCCGGCATCAAGCAGCTCTTCCTGCCGTATGCGCAACACGACGGCTACAACCGCTCGATCCCCCAGAACGATCAGAAAGCATATGGACCCGCGCTCGGTACGTTTATTGCCGCAGCCGGGCGGAGCGCCGCGATCTCGCAGTACGTCCAGGCGATCTTGCTTCCCGACGCGCTCGTTGCGAGTATCAGCAGTCCGGCCACGACGGCGAGCTATCTCGGCTGGGAGACGGGTGGCCGTATCGCCGACGACTGCGCCGGCGCACCGCGCGACACGTTCGGCGGCCGCGGCCTTAATGAAGACGTCGTCGCAACCATGCTCGGGCTCGTGTACGGAAATATCGCGACGACCGCTTACCCCCTCAGTGCCATCGCCGCGCCAGGCATAACAACGCCCGGGCCGGCCGCAGACGACGGCAAGGAGCAAGCGGGTCAAAACGGTACTCCGAACCTCAGCAACGATGGGGTAACCTGCGTGAATCGTCCCTCGTTGCTCCAACAGTTTCCGTACCTCGCGAACCCCGTCTGAACCGCCGACGGCGGAGACATACCGTGCCGGCAGGGGACCGCTCCCGCAAAACGTATTAGAGTCGGTCGGTCACGCGCACTTCGGGCGTACCGGGCTGCCCCGGGGATGTAGCTCAGCTGGTAGAGCACTTGCTTCGCATGTAAGGGGTCAGGAGTTCGAGTCTCCTCATCTCCACCACCCGAAAAAGTTCGCGATTACGGGCTTTTTGGTGTGCCGACCGGTAAATGGCGTGACACAAAGCGACAGCGATTTTTCGTCGTCGCAAGGAGCGAAGAGCGCAGAATTGCGCAGCAATTTAAGCGATGAGCGACGCAGCGACGGCGGAAAAGCGCGGAGCGACTGTCGCGGCATTTACCGGTCGGCACACTAGATCCCCACTCGATCTTCGACCTCTCGAGGATCGAGTGGAAGAGGCGCCGTCGAATATTACTTCGCCACAGCGGCGCGTCAGCGAGCTTCCGCGCTTTCTCCGAAGCGTTGACGGCACGCGGTGCCCCGTTCGACGGAGCGGCGCAGGCCCAAAGTCTTTGGCTTGAGATTCGAACGTGTCGCCGCCTACTACGAGCGATTCGGCCCCCGAGCTCTGCTCGATAAACACTACGTCACTAGCGCGACGACGATCATACCCGTTCCCCGCAATGCATCCGCACCGAAGATTCGAGGGCTCTATCGACTCCAGTGCATCTTTACCGCCGGGGGGTCGTCTTATTACTGGAAGTGCACGATGCCGGTAATAGCGAGTAACACCAACGTCACGATGGCGCTAATAACGAGCGAACCTAAACAACCCATGCGGTTATTAAAGAACACAAACATGCTGAAGCTCCTTACGAAGTTAAGAGAAAGGGCGGTCGCTTTACGACGGCCCTTACCACCGCCTAACTATCGAGTTGACGTCGTCCGTATTTCGGGATCTCTTGGCTGACGTCGCAGTCCGGCGAGACCGGCGAGCCCAATCAAACCAAGCCAACCCCAATCGTGATGCTCCCGCTCGGGCTGAGCGCTAGTAGTCGCCGCGTCGGTGGGAGCGGACGTAGCCGTCTGCGCCGACGCCGATGCCGCTGAGACGCCGACCATAAGCGCAACGCCAAGACATGCGGATCTTACAGCTCCGAACAATTGTCGTTGTATCACTTAGACGCGTCCCGTACGGGGCATCGACGAGCTGTTCGCGTCGTTACGAAGCACGTCGCGAACACGAGCCGCGGAGTCAGGACGTGACGCCACTCCGATCACGATGCCGCCGGCTGCGAGGTCCTGCTGGTAGCGTTCCGCTAGTTTTTTATCTACACCGGCCCCAGCCAGGGCTCCGATCAATCCGCCAAGACTAGCTCCGGCAAGCGTCGCTCCGAGCGGACCCGCGATGAATGGCTTGGACGCTTCCTGCGCAGAAGAGACGCCTGGGGACGACGAAACCTGCGGCTGGACGGCATCTGTCGCGGGGTCGCTCGCGGAGGCGTCGCGGCGGACTGTCCTGCTATCGGCTACGCTCGTCGGAATGACGACGCTATCGTAGTCGCTCGACTCATTACGCTTCACCGCGATGCCTGAGACAATCGCTGCAAGCGCGCCCCCCACACCAGCGCCGATCTTAGCACCTCTCGATGATGTATCTCCGGTGGCGGCGGTGCCGGTCATCTCGGCAAATTCTTTAGCTCGCGTCTGGTCGTGCATCATCACGCTGATTTCTTCACGCTCGTAACCGAGCGTTTCGAGTTGGTCGACAACGGCTTCAGCCGCCCCCCGACTGTAGTAAACTCCTGTAATCAGATCTGCCATACCTACTCCTATCATTGATGCGAAGGACGAACTCGCTTGCGGCACCATCGGCACGCAAAGCGAGCGTCCGATCACAGGACAAGGGAGCCACGCAATCGGTCACAGCTGCGCCAAGCCTTACGTTGATCGGCCATGGGAATCGGCATCGAGGCCTATATCATCAAGACAACGGTCGAGCGTCGCACCTTTAAAGCAAGACGGGCCGGGTGACATTCGCTTTCAGCACAAAGTAGCCACGCATGATACTGCCGAGCCATCGGCCAATTTCCGGTATTGAATCGTGCATCCGGCGCCATAGTTGCTCCTTTACGGAATGCAACGTGGCTCGCATCCGATCACGCCGAGTTCGCCGAAGCAGCATAAATTTGCCGTTACTCGACGTACGGCAGATGTGAACGAAACCCAAACGTAAACGATTCCGGTTTCCTCAAACCGCGGCGCGCGTCGTTCGCCCGCCTAGCGGCCGAACTCAACGATGCGTGTTTTCTCCGGATGTCCGTGTAGCGCGAAGCGCTCTGAGCGCTCCCGCATCAGGCGGCGTTGCATGACGTCAACCGCTCTACGCTCTACTACCGACCGGCGATTAGTGATCCAAAGGAGGTTACGCTAAAGAATAAAAACGACGAAACATATACGCGGCGCCCATACTCTCGTCGAATCGCCGTCGAACTCGCTCGCCAGAGTTTGGCCGTTAATCATAAAGCCGTGCAGCGCCACATGCAGTAACTGGGCATGGCAGCGGTCTTTCCGGCGCCTAATCTTAGCCGGCGCGCCTTGCAACACCGGATTTATCCGTATCTGTTGCGTGGTGTCACGGCGAAATGCGGCGGATTATATTCAGGCATCGATATCAGTGTTCTACTGCAGCACGGACGGGGACTCGCAATGAAACGAGTTAAGTCGAGGTGCGAGAAGCCGCGTGAGAGACGGAGGTAGGCCCTCCGCAGTCGGCTTACAGGGGGCGTTTTAGGCGAAACGGACCGGGTCTTGGAAGAGAGTTGCTAAGCAAATACTTGGCTTCCCTCGTCGCATGCGATCGTCTCGTGATAACGAGCCTGACTTTGCGACCGAGCAGTTCTTGGGTAGCGTTCTTGGCGGTCCGGCACTTCGCGTGAGACTTAACCTTCCGGCGATGTGGTGCAATGACGCAGGGCAGCGACGTTTGGTCCGCAGCGCGGTGGACGCCTTCCTGCGTGCAACGGTTATAAGCAGGAACCTAGTGGCTGAATTAAAAGTACTGTCCGGTACGGTACTATCAATGCATGTTCTTACAGCCGGACGAGGCCAAATGACACCTGAAACGCGACCCGTATTGATCATCGGTGCCGGTCCGACCGGTATGACGGCAGCGATGGAGCTGTCGCGGCTCGGCGTTCCGGTGCGCATAGTCGACAAGTTGACCGAACCGTCACGACGTCTCGCGCTCTCGCCGTGCAAGCGCGCACGCTCGAATTGTTGCAACAGCGCGGTCTGAGTCGGCAGATCGTCGAACTTGGTAATCGCGCCAACGCGACGACGATCTACAGCGATGGGAAAACTCTCGGTAGAGTGCCCCTCGCGGAGATCAAGAGCCGCTACAATTACGTCTTACTCCTGGCACAATCCGAAACGGAACGCCTGCTGCGAGAGCAGCTTGCGCGGCAGAACGTCACAATCGAGCGTGGTACGGAGCTCGTTGCTGTCGCGCAGATGGATGGCTACGATGCAGCGTCAATGGAAAAAGGCGGCGTGCGCGTCGTACTGCGGCATCCCAATCGCACGCTCGAAGAGGTCGACGCCGCGTACGTCATCTCCGCCGAAGGATCGCACAGTTCACTCCGGCACACGTTCGATTTGCAGTTTGAGGGACGCGCGCTACACCAGAGCTACGCGCTTGCGGATCTCTACATCGATGGCGATCTACCGGACGACGAACTTTCAATCTTCCTTGGAAAAAACGGCTTTCTCGCCGTCTTCCCGCTGGGGAATCGGCACTTTCGATTCATGTCGACGGATCCGAATCCGCATCCCGGCGACGGCGACCCGACGCTCGGCGAGTTGCAGACCCTGTATGATCGCACGACGTCGGTTCCAGCCACGTTGCGCGACACAACGTGGACCTCGCGATTTCATATCAACAGCCGCATGCTCAAGGCGCTGCGAGAACGTCGGGTCTTCTTTGGCGGAGACGCGGCGCATGTCCATAGCCCGGCGGGCGGCCAAGGCATGAACACCGGCATTCAAGACATGATCGACCTCAGTTGGAAACTTGCACTGGTTCTCCAAGGTAAGGCGGCGCCGGCATTGCTTGACACCTACGAAGAAGATCGTCTGCCCGTAATTCGAGGCGTTGTGACGAAGACCGAGACCGCGACGAATGTAGTTAACTCGCAAAGTTCGGTCGTGCATCAGCTCATTACGATCATCGCACCGGTCCTGCTCGACTCGCCGCTCGTTCACCATCTTAGCACCGAGATGCTCGGACAAGTGGGCGCGAACTATCGCAAAAGTTCCCTTTCGGAGAACCATCATTCCGACGCTAATCTCCATGCCGGCGATCGCGTTCCGGATCTCGACATAAAGATAATCGAAAACGGCTCGGTGGGGCACGATACCCAACTCTACAACGCCTTGGACCCGTCGCGCTTTACGCTACTCCTAACGAATCTCGATGCGGACGGCGAGACGTCCGTCGCTTGGCGCGAGCACATCGCACGATGGTCTGACTTGATGGACGTTACACTCATCGCGCCGAACGACCGGCAGGCGGCCAAGGATGAATTCTTGACCACGTTCGGCTCGAAGCCGGGAATCTTCCTCGTGCGTCCCGATGCCTATATCGGATTTGCGGCGGGCGCAAGCAGCGTGCCCGCATTGCAGGACTGGCTCAATCGCTGGTTTCCGGTGACCGCCCGTCGAGCCCAGCCAGTCTCGGCATAACCTTACTTAGCTTCACGCAGAAGGAACGGGATTCCGTTCCTTCGCCGCTGCACCGCCAACGTCCGCATTTCCGGTCTCAGCATGTGCGGCGGCCGCAACGCATGCTGCGAACGAGATACGGCGTGTGCGTTGTCGCATCGTGTTTGCCGCTAGAGCATTGATGTAACCGACTTTCGAACTTCTCAGATGAACATGGCATCACTCAGAGTTATCATCATCGGGCTGGACCCCGCCGTAATCGATTACTCGTCGCCGGCCTTCGCCGCGTTCAAGGGACTTAACGCCAAGGACCTTATGGCCGCCATGGTGGGCGCCCAAAACGAATTGCTCTCTCTGGGCTACGAGGCTACGCTTTACCCGATCGACTTCGGACAGACCGCCGAAACCGTCGTCCGTGAGCACCTTGCGCAGAAGCCGTACGACTGCGTCAGTATCGGCGCCGGCGTTCGCCTAGTTTCGGAGAATACAAGCCTTTTCGAGAAAGTCGTCAACGCTGTGCACGAGTGCGCACCGCAAGCCAAGTTCTGCTTCAACGAAGGGCCGACCGCCTCAGTCGACGACGTCCGGCGCTGGTTCCCTTCTAGCACGCTCGATCGCTAAAACTACGTTCTAGTGATGCAGCATTGGCCGAACGACGTAGCGGGGGCCGACAGCGCTGCAGGATTAGCGTGGCGCTGCGGATCGAGCCGCAAGGATACCGTCTGATCGAGCTTCAGAGGCGCCAACCGGGCTGATGTGCCCTCCATCATCGACAACGAGGGAGTCGACGGCTGTTACGACCGCCGCCTCAGCGCGGCCAATCCAGCATCGGATTGCGCGACAATGCGACTACCCGTTCGTCGCAGCTCCGACAAAAAAGTCGAACGAGTCGGACATGGTCACACTTCGGCGGAACTACAGCACTACATCTTCGACTTAGGTCCACAGCCGTGTGCGCTGCGGGAAAGCAACAATAATGCCGATCGTCTCCTATGACCTGGAGCAGCGCGTTGGGCGTTTCAAAGATCAACGCTGGTTGCTCGACGCCATCATCCGTTTAGTCGGCCCCGAATTCGACCAGAGCCGGCTGCACTATCTGAGCGCGCCTATGAGCACCGATCACCAGGGGGCGGTCATCGGTCTGCAATCACTCGTCAAACGCTGGGACGATATCGCACCAGAGTTTGCAAAGCTCGCGCGTCGTTTCGAACTGCAAGCACGCGGTGCCGTTGAGCAGGGTCACGAGGTTACCGCCGGTGACGACTTCTTCGCAGCGTCGGTCATGTACGGCGGCGCGCAGTGGCCGATCTTTGCGAACACCGAACTCAACATCGCGCTTGAAAAGAAGAAGACCGCGTGTTTTTTCGAGTATGCGAAGCGCGCCGATCACCATGTCGAAGCCGTAGAGATTCCCTACGTGGTAAGACTCTCGCCGGTTACCTGCATTTGCCACCCGGCTACATCGGCGGGAAGCTACCGACGTTGCTCATGATTTCGGGAATGGACGCGTTCAAAGAGCTGACCGTGGGCGCGTCGTCGGACCGGTTTCTACGGCGGGGATTCGCCTGCTTATGCCTCGACGGCCCGGGCCAGGGAACGTCGCTCGTACGCGAGATTTGGTACGAGCCAGAAGCGTATGGCGAGGTCGGCTCCGCTGCAATGGATTTTCTGCGAAAGCGTCGCGAGGTCGATTCCGAGCGCATCATGGTCTGGGGACTTTCATTCGGCTCGTTTTGGGCGACGCAGGTTGCTGCAGCCGAACCGGGGTTCGCCGCTTGCGCGGTCATGTACACATGCTTTCAACCGCATAACTGGCCGCTCTATCAAATGGCCTCGCCGTCGTTCAAGCAACGCTTCATGTACATGACAGGTGTCGGCGACGAGGCGGCGTTCGACGAGAATGTCATGCCGAAAATGGATGTTCGGCCGCTGAGCGCTAAGTTGAACATGCCTTACTTCGTCATGGCGGGCGAAGACGACTCGCTGAGCGATGTGGCGTGCACGGTCGAGCACCTCAACGCAGTCCCTGCACCGAAGACGCTCGTCATGTACGCCGGCGAAGAACACGGCATGGGCGGTTCCCGCTCCTCACAGCTCGGCGCTCCATTCTTTCTCATCATCGCCGATTGGCTGGCCGATCGGGCGGCGCGCAAACCGCTGCATTCGACGTACAACGTCGTCGATCGAAACGGTCAGATGCACAGCGAACCTTGGGGCGAGACCCGAAAGTACGAATACGGTGCGCCGCTGGGCGTCGAGCAGCTATTCTCCGATAAGCCACCGGTCGGAGTGTCCTAGCGGCAGCATGACGAACGGCAGAGCGCCCGTACGTCGTCATCACAACTCTGCAATATGAAAGTAAAAACATAGGCGGCGTCGTGCCGCGAGCAGATCATAACAGCACAACGGATGCGGGTTTCGACGATGATGGTACCGTACCGGGCGGTACTTTTAGGGTCGGCGCGGCCCTCCTTTCTTGTAGTTGTAAGCACGCAAGAAGGCGTCAACCGAACTCCGCACCCATAGCGCTTGTCCTTCGTCATCGTGCCACATCGGCGGAAGCTCTAGGCCAATGCGGAGCGTCGCGCCGCCGAGGATGCTGCCTAAGAACTGCTCGGTCGCAAAGTCGAGGTTGTCGATTACCAGCACATCCCGCGAGACTAAGGACGCCAGATATTGTCTTAGTAGCTGTCTGCCGAGGCCCGGCCCGTTTTGCCAGAAAGCCATGGCGAGATCGGGGAAAGCGGAAGATTCAGCGACCAATAGTTTCTGTAACTGCTTGCCCTCGATGCTAATGACCGAGCGCAGCACTTGAGTCGCATACCGGTACAAAGTTTTGTTAGCGGCCTCGCCATCGCGAAATAGGGCGACAGCGACCGGCTTGACGAGACGTTCCGAGCGGCGTTTTACTAGCGCGGCGAAGAGTTCGGCCTTACTCGGGTAAATCGCGTAGATTGTCTGTTTTGATGCGCTGGCGTATCGCGCAATCTTCTCCATGCTGGCGCGGGCGTAACCTTCTTTCAGAAATACTGCGGTCGCCGCGTCCAAAATCGCCTCCTGACGAAACGGTCGCTCTTTAGCGGGTGGTCGCCCTGGCGCCAAAGTCTTCACGTCAATCCGTAAGAAACGAACGACGCAGTTCGCCGCCCGAGAGCGGCCTGCCGACGGTTCACGCCATACGCCGGTTAATGGGAATTAAGCCTCATGACGCTGGACCTGCTCCTGGTTCTTCTAACCGTTGAGGGCGCCCAGCGTCCCATATCCGTCACGCAACGTGCGCGGCCCGTCAGCTGGCATCTCGCTTGTCAGATGCTCGGCGATCATATCGGCCGCAGCCAACACCGTCGAGCCCTCAAGGTCATATGTCGCAAAGGGCAGATCTTCGACATCGTCTTCCATCCGCATGCCGGTGACGCTATCTCGCGGCGCAATCGACGGTGACACTACCACGACCTTGCCGTCGCCGCTCAGATGAATGGCCACGCCTTTCATGCCAAGCCCGAAGTTCATCGTCTTGCGATCTGGCCGGAAATCTCGACGTCGTCCACCCGTCCGCGAACGGGCCGTTCCAGTTGGCCGAGCCCGACCTCACCCCTCATAATCTCCAATTTCGAGGTGGTAGCGGTCGTCGAGATTTGACCCCTGAAAAAAGGTCGCTCCTCCCGAAGGTCTTCCGTAATCAAGGACCGCCGGAAGGAGCTCGAGGAGGTTGGTCACGTTGGACGTTTAGGAGACGATTCGGATCCGTTGCGTGCGAGATCGCGAGCCGCGAAAACTCGTAGCTCGGGAACTCGGAATTTCGAAGAACACTGTCAAGAAGTACATGGAGTCGCAAGTGCGTCCCGCAGGTAAAGATCGCAAATCGCGCTTCGGAAGTGGAGCCGTACCGCGCTGATATCGATGCCTTGTTACAAGATAATCCACGAATAACGGCAAGGCGAATCGGCGCGCTTTTGCAACAACGCCTCGACGCGAACATCACAATCGGTGAGCGAGCGTTGCGCCGCTACGTCGCGGGTCGTCGCCGCGTTCTCGTCCCGAAGGAAGCGTTCGTTCGGGCACAATACGGTCCTGGCGATCAGGCGCAATTCGACTTCACACCGGTCAAGGCAATTATTGCCGGCGTGCTGTCGCGCTGCAACTCTTTGTGATGCGATTGAGCTACAGTGGCCGGCTCTTTGCGCGCGCGTCTTGGCGTTGCGATCAACCGGCGCTTTTTGCCGGTATACTTGAGGCACTCGGTACGTTCGGCGGTGTGTCAAAAGAAGCGCTCTTCGACAACGCAAGCACGGCGGTCACGCGTGTGTTGCGAGGTCGTTCGCGCGACGAGAACGCAACATTCCGAGCGTTTTGCGGCGCGCTCGCGCTGCCCATCGCGTTTGCAGCTCCGGCCAAGGGCAACGAGAAGGGCGGCGTTGAGGGCGCAAACCATTACTTACAAGACAATGTCTTTACGCCCATCCCCGCTTTTGACTCCATTGCCGACCTAAACGACGCCTTAGCCACATTTTGCGAGATGGATCAATCGCGAGAGCATAGCGTCCACCATGAGACGATTGCAATGCGCTTTGCTCGTGAAGAGGCGGCAAGAGCCACCGCCTGCGCACCCGCCATGCCGCAGGGAGATCCAGCAAGACCGGGTAATCGCGCCGCCGGGTCATTTTAATCGTGCCGGAGGGGTCAGGGTAATCCGACCGTTACCACGCGTTACGGGAATGTGCATGTCACGGCGTCGACGACAACGACGGCTATGTTGTAGAATGAGTGGCGTAGGCTAGGAGCTCAAGTGCCGGTCAATGTCGACCATGGGCAGGATCATTCGTCGCGGATTCGAGGCGAGGCTTATAAAGCCGACGTCTCGATAAAGAGCTTCCGCGCGTGACGAAGCATCGTCGGCTAGGTCGAGCATAACGGCAGCGGAAGCGACGATGCTATTGGACTCCAAAGCCGCGCGGAGCGCTCGTGACAAAAGGAATCTCCCGACCCCGCGGCCAGCGAATGCGTTGTCGACGGCGAACCGCCCGAGCAAAGTCGCGGGAACCGGCAAGCGGCTTCGTCCCTTTTGAAAGAACTCCGGGAGACCGGTCAAATCGAGCGCCGAGGCGGAAAGCGCGAAGAAGCCGGCGATCCGGCCTTCCGCGTCGGCGTAAACGTGCACGCGCGTCGTGTCGTTCTTGTTTTGATTTTTCGCGTATTTGCGGATGAACTCGTTTAGGCTAGCGCTCGCGCAATCGAATCGATTACGTTGATGAAGCGGCGCGAGAAGCTGCAGCTCGAACCCGGCGAGCAAGTTTTAGGCGTTGATGAGCCCTTTTTCGTCGCCGGCGTGCTCACTCGTCTCTGCGAGTAGCGCGCGCAAACCGGGAATGTCCCGGCGATGGAGCAGTGCGTCCATGACGATCTGGCTATCCTCGGCGTCCAGCTCCCAGCGCTCAATAGAGGCAGCGACCTCATCGGCTTTTTCCATGGCTGCAGCCACAATGAAGTCGGTCATTGAGCGTCCAGACAACGCCGCGATCTTCCGGAGCCGCTCCTTGAGCGAGGTAGGGAGGCGCAGGTCGACGCGGTCGTCACTCGTCGCTTTCATAACCTATCTTGTACGGCATTCCTCCGTACAAGCCTTCCGCTCCAATCGATGGGATCTGGCTTCCTTACAGTCCTACCCAAGCGCGCGTAGGTAGTCACGCATCCGTGTTAGATCCGGTATCTTAGCCGCACCTGTAACGTTCGTCCAAGCGGGAAGCTCTGCGGAACGTAGCCGGCGCGTCCGTACGCCCACGGTACGGCGGAGGTGACGCCATTATTCGTCGGGACCCCGTTTCCGAGCGTATATACCGGACTACCGATCTGCTGCCCATACCAGCGTGCGTAGGCAGGATTGCCTCCGGCGTACCCGGGCGGTCCGATAAGATACGGATTACCTTGCTCCGCCGTCGGCGAGAAATTTCCGAACAGGTTGGCCACATCGACGATTGCGGTCAAGCGAGGCGTTAGGTCGCCTTCGAGATGCAGATTGACGTATGTCTGCGGCGCCGAGCGCAGCGTATTGGGATCGTCACCTTCGGGCGTGCCCAAGGTTCCGATATACGGATTAGCGGTGGCGTCGTACGGCTTCGACGGATCGCGCAGAAAGTAGTAATTGTATCCCGGGTTTCGATTGTTATCGTTCGGAACTTGAATCGGCTTGTTCGTGACCGGATCGAAAATCCAAATCTTGCGGCCGTTTCCGTAGGGATAGCCCGTAGCGTACGAAAGCGACGGCGTGAAACGCAAGCGCCGCCTGGCCGCGTCGAACTCGTAAGAGAGCGTCGTTGTGAAATCCGGAACGTACCCGACCGGGAAAAGATGGTTCGCCGCAATCGCAGCCGCGTTCAGACTGTTGAACGCGAACTGCGACGCACTCGATGAGAAGCCACGCACGAGATTCGTGTCTAGAATGAAGCCGCCGTTTTTGAGATAGAGCTCCGCACCGCTCGCGCGCAATTGGCCGACGTTCGCCGGAACGCCGATCGCGCTCGGAGCCGCGCCGGATGCGGCGGCAGTGCGGTAATTCACCGGCAAAACGTCGATTCGGTTTTTTTCGAATTCCTGATAGTACGTGGCGCGGAACTGGGTTCGGCGGCCACCCTCGAACGAATACGTGAAGACGTTCGCCGTTTCCGAGGCCAGGGGAACGAACGAAGCCGGCTGTTGCGGGTGAGCAGGATCCACGTTGCTCGAATCGCTGCGGTCCGCCTCGAGCGGTTTCGGCGCGACGGTTGTGTGGTCGAAGGTCGCGCGCAACGCGTAGCCGGCGACCTTGTACGTCGCGCCGAAGTGCGGATCGAGCGCGGCGACGTCGTAGATGAAACCGTCGCTCGGAACGACATGCGTTCGCGTCAGGCGCGCGGTTCCCGTCACGTCGAGCTGCGACGACGGGCTATACGTGTCGCCGAAATAGGCGAGCGCCGAAAACAACGTCGGGTTGGAGCGAACGCGTTCGTCGGCCGTGGGCACGACCTGATCGAGGAACGAATTGTTGATCCGGTATTCGGCGCCGAAGCGCAGATGATGGTGGTCGCCCGGTGCATCATCACCGTCGTAACCGAGCCCTTCTTCACGGCCGCCTTGACGGCCCAACAGTGAGAAGGCGCCGTTGGGAAAGCCGTTCTCGTCCCAATATGGGCCGCCGGCCGTCGACCCGAATTGCGACTGGTAGAGTTGCACCCGGGACAGCGCATGCGCGCCCGTGTGCAGCCACTGCGCCTTTAAAATATCGTACGTGCCACGCACGCGGGAAGGGAACGTCACCGGCGCGGCTTGGTTCGCCTCGCCCGGATACGGCGTGCGCGAACCGTTAAATTGCCCGATCGTCTCGCCGCTAAAGGGCGTCCCGTATTGGTCGTAGTTCGCTTCGCCGACCAAACTCAGAACTGAAAAATCGTTCTTTTGGTCGAGCCGGTAATGAACGTTCGCCGTCGTCGAGAATTGGCCGCGATTCTTGAGCGCGACGCCGTAGGTCGCAGCTTCGACCGGGTAAAACGAATGCCCGTCGCCGTAAGAAAAGTCTTCGCTCGCGAGCGTACTCGCCAAAGCGTAACGCCATTTGAGATCGCGGGTCGCCCCGAGAACTTGCAGGTTCGCAAGCTGATAGCGAGCGCCCACACCGTCCGAGAGTTCCAGCGTCGAGCTGCCGGGATACCTGCCGACGGCCGGGATTTGATCGATAACGCCGCCGAGCGCGTTGTCGCCTTGCGTTTGATACCCCGCGAGCGTCACGGTCGTCGAAGCGATGCCCGTGGTGGGAAGCTGCGCGCCGACGATGTTACCGCCCGGCTCTGCAATAAGCCCCTGCGGGACGGGTACCGAATCGAAATTGAAGACGGCGTCGTCCACTTTTCCGCCTCGTAAAATAGCATTAGCGAAGGAATCGAGATTAACGCCCGGGACCGAGGCGATCGCGCCTTGGACGCTGCCGGCCGAATAGGCACCAAGCCCGGACGACGACACGGGCGGCGCGATCGCTCGGGCTGCTCCGCCCGATACCGTGAAGCTGTCAGTCGTAGATCCGACGTTGAAGGCGCTGCTCGCGCGCACGCGAGCCAGCGTGCGAAGAGCCTTTGCAAGACGAAACGACGTTTGCGCGGTCTGACCGGGTAGCACGGCGACGCCGCTCTCGCTTACCGCTTCGAATCCGGCCGCTTCGACGGAGAGCGTATATGAGTCCGGCGGCAGACCCAGCAACATGAAGCGTCCGCGAGAATCGCTCAGCACGAAATAGCGTCCCGACGGTGAGAGCGCAGATATGCGCCCGTTTACGACTGGCGCGCCGCCGGAATCCGAAACGGAGCCCGCGATCGTTCCAGTCGTCGCTTCCGCGGCTGGGGCGATTTCGCATTCGGCGAAGAGCATACTTGCAAGCACAAGCAGCGCGATAGACTGTTTCATCAGGCTCCTTCGCGAAGCGCGTACGCACTTCGCGCCGTTAGCTGTGCAAAGCTTAAACCGGCGCCGGCAGCAGCGGCGGAGCCCGGCAGCCTATTTGCCGAACGCGCGGAGCTTGGGCTCGAAAACATGGTGGGCCGTCGCGTTCGCTCACGAATACGGCGGAGGACGCGCGCTCGATCGCGAGCCAGACGAAAGCGAGCGCGTTCCCGATGAGTGAAGCGACGGTCCGCAGCACCGCCCGGATGAGCGAATCCAACAAGAACGTGCATAGAGCGCCGATACCGGCATGCACCAGCAAGCTCAGGAGAACCGGGCCGCCGAGCCAGACGGTTCCGCCGAGCAGCCGTCCTCCGAACGTCAACTGCTCGACGCTCTCCATCGCGAATAGCGCGCATAGCTGCATAGCAAAGACGTACGGAAGATCGGACGCAGCGGGGCGAACGGAAATCTGGGTCGCGACGTCGAGCAGCCAGTCGCGTTCGATATCTTTGCAGCGAGAATGCGACGCCAGACGGCGCGCACCGCTCACGTCCAAGATCAGCACGAGCCCGGCGATTAAGGTCGGGACGACGCTGAGGTGATTCCGATCGAAATAACGGGTACCGAAAACACCGCTGTTCGAGATCGACTCGACCAAAAAATCACCGAGTGCGGCCGCAATCAGCGCGGCCGCTACGATGAACGGCAGGCGGGTCGTACAAAAACGGATCACGCTGCGACGTTGATTCGTCCGTATAGCATAGAAGCCTCGGCCGGTCGGTGAAACGCGGACTTGCCGCAGAGCGATTACTGGGTCGTGAAGGAACCGAAGGTCGGAAAACTATTGCAATTCGCGTTGGTATTGTTGAGCCCGACCTGATAGACGGTCTTTCCGCTGAGGCCGCCCGTGCCCACGAACGTCGAGTATTGAGGCGTTGCACCCGGCGGCGTCGGGGCGACCGGCGTCGGTAAGGGCACCGGAAGTCCCGTTGTAAGCGTTCCCCCGAAGTACGTCGTCGAGGAGGACCCGAGCACGATCTGCCAGCCCGGCGGCAGCGGCGGGGCGACGGCCAGAATGACGCTGCTGAGCGAATCCGGCACCCCCGTCGCGTTCGCGATCGGATAGATCAAACTCACCCCCGTACCTGCGGGAAGCGTACAGGTTATGGTCGGCGTCGTGTTGTTGGTGGAGCCGCCGCAAGCGGCGAGAGCGAACGCGGCTAGCAGAACGGTAACGATCCTGTAACGACGCATAAAGTACCTCGCTATGGCTGTTGCAGAAATGTCTTCGAGAGAGAGCGTACCGCTTCGAAACGTTTCGGCGGACCTCCGTTCGGGAAAGCCGCGGCATGGGCATGAAAGACGAACTCAAGAAGACGATCGACAATGTCGCCGACACCTTCAGCGAAGCCGGGCATCGTGCCAACGCCGATGCCGAGCATGCCAATCGAGAGGTATCAGGCGACGTTATGAGCCCGGGCGAGAAAGTGGGCTCGGTCGCAAATGAAGGCAAGGAAAGCGTTCTCGCCGATGTGGACCGAGCCAAGCGCGATTTACGCAAAGAGATGTGAACCGTCGATTCGTCCGCAAGGCAAAAGAGAGTGGCATCGGCCGCTCTCTTTCTTTGCTCAGCGACGCAGGCGCTCTTCGTATGCGTCAGGGAACGTTGCCTAGCGCGTTGAACGCGGCCAGTGCTTTCCTTTCTCTGCGAGGGCTTCTCGACTCGTGACGCGCGCTCCGCAAAAGCTCCTCTTCGCTTCCCTCGGGCTGTTCGTGCTCGTGGTTGCTTACGCGCTACTCGATACGCATGGCATGGCCGCGAACTCCGCGCTCGCTTTCACGCTGCTCGGCGGCTGCATTCTGGGTCTCGTTTCCTTTACGATTCGAATCGGGCGCAAGGGTCACGATCACGAGCACGACCACTAGCAGGGTGCGGAAAAACTTCCGGCGCCGTCTCGGACCCGCCTGTTCCGCCGAAAGCTTCGTCGCTCTTCGGTCACGAAGCTACGGCTTCGCTCCCTCATCGCTCCTCGTTTCGACGAAACATTCGGACCCGATCCGGACACCGCGAGTTTTTCCGCATCCTGCTAGAGCGATCACTCGAAGGTTCCCGCAGCGACGACGATCAGCTCGCGCGGTCCGAAAAACCGTCCGATCGCGGCACGAACGTCGTGCGCGCTGACGACCGCGAGCCGTTCGCGGTACGTGTCGACATAATCGTCACCAAGGTTGTACCGGCCGATACGTTCGAGCTGTTGTGCGATCCCGCCGTTCGTCGCCAGCGCTACGCGTTGGCTGCCGTTCATGCTGCTGCGTTGCTGCACGAGTTCGCGGGCGCTCGGTCCGACGAGCGAATATTCTTCAAGTACGTTGCGGACAGAGGCGATCGCTCGCTCGACGTTACCCGGATTGACGCTTACGCCGATCCGCCACGGACCGGGTAAACGGCCGGCGGTTAAAAATCCGCTCGTTACGCCATACGTGAGTCCTTCACGATCGCGTAAGCGTAGCCCGAGTCGCGAACTCAGCGTCGACTGCCCGAGAATACCGTTGCCGATTGCGGCGGCGAGATAATCGTCGCTCGCGCGCTCGAGCGTCGTCGCACGACCCATGACGATATCGACGCTCGCCTTGCGCTCGAGAGCGACTTCCGCGCGGACGTCGCCCGCGGGTCGCGGCCGGATCGCCGGCAACGGCACACAGCCTGCTCGCGAGAACGGAACCATCCCGAGCGTCTGAGCGGCGAGTTCGACGAACGTCGACGCCTCGACTGCGCCCGACGCGGTGACGAGCGGACGATTGCGCAGCAAGGTTCGCTTGTAAAAATCGTGCAGATCGTCGACCGTCGTTGCTGCAACGTCCGCCAGTAACGCTTCGAGTTCCGGTTCCTCGTTCACATCGCCCGGTTCGTAGGCGAGCTGCGAGAAGCGCTGTATCGCTCGCCAACCCGTGTTCGTACGCAGGATACGTAAGGCTCCGGTCAGTTCGCTCTTTACGCGCTCGAGTTCGTCTTCGTGAAAGACCGGCTCGCGCAGCTCCTCCGCGATCGTCTCGAGCAACAGCGGTAGATCCGCCTGCGCACACGCCGCGCTAAACCGGAACGCCAACGGATCGTAATACTGCGAACGATCGTCGTCGACGAAATAACTTCGGCGCGCGCCGACACGTTCGAGCCGTTCTTCGATCGCCGTCCGGGCATGCGTGCGCGTACCGCGTTTAAGCATCTCACCGACGATACCGGGCAACATCTGACGGCCGGGCGTAAAAGCGGGACCGGCATCGACGATAGCGCGCACGACGACCGTCGCGGTACCCGGATTCGCGACGTACGACAGCTCCATGTTATTCGATAGCGTCGCGCGAACGATGCGGTCGCCGAAACGGTGCTGTGGAGGAATGGCCGGCAGTGCGAGGGGAGCCATCGGGACGAACGCCTCGGCACTCACGCGCGCCTGCGGCGGCACGACGGCGATGCGCGCGAAGGTCTTCGGCGTTCCGGGAAGGAGCGATCCGATGGAACGATTGTCGTCATGCAAGTACTCGCGAACGGCGGCTCGCACGTCGTCCGGGGTCACGGCGTTCGTGCGCTCGAGAGAATCGTCGTCGAGATGCCAGCTCCCGACAGCCTCGAACTCTGCCAGCCGTTGTGCGAGCCCGAAGGTGCCGTCGCGGCCGAATGCCCGTGCGACGGCGATCTGCGTCTGCGCGCGCGCAACTTCTTCGAGCGTCGGACCGTCCGTTGCGAGCGCTTCGAGCGTTCGCTCGGTAAGCGCGCGGACTTCGTCGACGCGGGCACCCGGGGCAACGGCGATGGTGATTTGGAATAGCCCGGGATCCCGAGAACCCCAATTCCAAGCCGACACGTCGAGCGCGAGCCGCTCGTCCACGAGCGCTCGGGATAAACGGCTCGCGCGTCCGCGCCCGAGAATCCGCGCGAGCACTTCGAGCGCGTAGGTATCGTTGCGGACCGGCGGCTCGAGCGCGCGCTGCGCAAGTTCGCCTGCAGCGAGTACGGCTCGCTGACCGAAGGCCGCAGGCGCGTGATATGCAAAGCTTAGCAGCGTGTCTTCGCCCGGCCGTTTTACAACGATGCTGCGCTCCCCGAGTTGCGGCGGTTCGTCCGTGTAGACGCTCGGAATAACGAACGAAGCCGCCGGTAAGGCGCCGAAATGCGTTTCGACGAGCTCGCGCGTCGGCGCGAGCTCGACGTCTCCGATCACGAAAACCGTCGCGTTATTCGGATGATAGAAGGTGTCGTAGAGTTCGCGCAAGCGTTCCGTCGAGACGCCTTCGACGTCGGCACGCCAGCCGATCGTCGGGTGATGGTATGGATGTTCGCGAAACGCCGTCGCAACCAGGGCCGCGTTGAGGACGCGCATCGGGCTGTTGTCGTTGCGCTCGAGCTCGTTGCGCACGACCGTCATCTCCGAACGCCGCTCGACATCGGCGATCAGGGCGCCCCGCATACGATCCGCTTCGAGTTCGACGGCAAGCGGTAGATACTCGACAGGAACGGTCTCGAAGTACATCGTGCGGTCGAGCCACGTCGTGGCGTTCTTGCTCGCGCCGATTTCGTTCATGATGTCGGCGAAAGCGCGCCCGTTACCGCGATTGTTGGCCGGCGTACCCTTGAAGAGCATGTGCTCGAGCAGATGCGACGAGCCCGTATACCCGACGGCTTCGTTTCGCGCTCCCACACGGTAGACGACCAGTAGCGTCGCGACCGGCGCGGCCGCGGAAGGGATGACGACGACGCGCAACCCGTTCGCGAGGACGAACTCGTACGGCACGGCCGCGAGCGTGAGAGCAGGCCTCACGTTACCGTACCCTGGAACCGCCCGCCCATGTCGCACGCAATCACCGCCGCGCTGCCCGCCTTTCTCGCCTCGCTCGTCGAATTCGTCGAAGCGCTGACCGTCGTGCTCGCCGTAGGCGCGACCCGGGGCCTGCGTTCGGCGCTTATCGGCAGCGCCGCCGCGGCCGCCACGCTGGCACTCGTCGTCGCGCTGTTCGGACCGGCGCTCGCGCGCGTGCCCATCGCCGCGCTACAAATGGTCATCGGCATCTTACTGCTCTTCTTCGGCATGCGCTGGCTGCGCAAGGCGATTCTCCGCTATGCGGGCTTCGTCGCGCTGCACGACGAGACCGCGATCTACGAGAAACAACTGCGAGCGCTCGGCACGACCCGGGTCGCGACCCCGCGCATCGACCGGCTCGGTTTTGCGGTCGCATACAAAGCCGTCGCGCTCGAAGGCTTAGAAGTCGTCTTCATCGTCATCGCCGTCGGCGCCACCGCTTCCGCCCTCGTGCCTGCGATCGTCGGTGCGACGCTCGCGGGAATCGTCGTTATCGCGGCCGGCTTCGCGCTCGCGGCGCCGCTTGCACGGGTTCCGGAAAACACGCTGAAGTTGTGCGTCGGCATCATGCTGTCGGCGTTCGGCACGTTCTGGGTCGGCGAGGGCGCGGGCGTCGCCTGGCCTGCCGAAGACCTTTCGCTACCGCTCCTGATCGCGGGCTTTGCCGCCACCGCCGCGCTGGCATACGTTGCCGCCCGCCGGCCGCTGCGCGCATGAACGCCCTCCGTACGATCGTAAGCGAACTCGCAGGGCTCTTCGTCGAGGATCGCTTTTTTGCGCTCGCAATCGCCCTGTGGCTGGCGCTCGCGATCGGCGCGCTCGTCTCGGGCATCGTACCGCCGCCTTGGCGCGGCCCCGCGCTCTTCACCGGACTCGCGATCATTCTCGTGACGAGCGTAATGCGCGCCGCCCGCCGTCCGCGTTTATAGAGCCGCAAGAACGCGCTCGGCGAACGCGTCCGTCGAAAGCGGCGCGCCGGCCGAGGCGAGGTCGCGGGTCCGCGCGCCGCTCGCGAACGCATGCGCGACGGCCCCCTCGATCCGCGCTGCGCTCGCATCGTCGGCGAGGCTATAGCGACACAGCAAAGCTGCCGAGAGCATAGCTGCGACCGGATTCGCGATTCCGCGACCCGCGATGTCGGGCGCCGAGCCGCTGATCGGCTCGTAGAGACCGAACCGCCGCGCGCCGTGTTCGCGCGTGCCGAGTGTCGCACTCGGTAGATTGCCGATCGAACCCGTCAGCATCCCGGCCTGATCGCTCAGGATATCTCCGAACGTATTCTCGGTGAGCATCACGTCGAAACGCTTCGGTTCGCGGACCAACTGCATGGCGGCATTATCGACCAAGAGATGATCGAGTTCGACATCCGGATATTCGGCATCGTGCAGCGCGCTAACGGTACGCCGCCACAGGCGCCCCGTTTCCAGAACGTTCTGCTTATCGATCGACGTCACGTGATTGCGACGCGCACGCGCCAGCTCGAAGGCGACGCGAGCGATGCGTTCGATTTCGGGGGTGCGATACACGAGCGTGTCCACCGCGACCTCAACGCCGTTCTCGACGGTCGTGTGTTTCGGTTGCCCGAAATACAAGCCGGAGGTCGTCTCGCGAACGACGACGAGATCGAGCCCGCGCACGTAGTCCGGCTTGAGCGAAGAAGCATCTTCCAAGCCCGCAAACATGCGCACGAAACGCAAATTTGCGAACAGATCGAATTGCTTACGCAGCGCGAGAATCGCGAATTCCGGACGTTTGCCCGCAGGTGCCGCATCGTACTTCGGATGACCGACCGCTCCGAAAAGGATCGCCGAACTGCGCTCGCAGAGCGCCTGCGTAAGCGCGGGATAGGCCGTCCCCTCGCGCTCGAGCGCTACGGCGCCGACGTCGCCGTGAACGTACTCGCAATCGGGTCGGACCGTTTGCAAAACGCGCAGCGCGGCGGCGGTTACCTCGGCGCCGATACCGTCGCCCGGAAGAACCGCAATCGTGTCGGGCACGCTCTCCTTACGCGAAACTGAAGGGCGGGTGCGGACCTTCGAGATACGTCGTGATGCCGAGCGCCGACCCGCCGACTGCCGCACGCTCGAGGATTTTTGCAACCGCGAGCACGTCGTCACGTGTGAGCAGCAGCGTCGCCGACCATAGCAAGCCGCGCCGTTCGCGCGGCCCGATCTGCCGCGTAGCCCGCGCGATCGACGTACACGCTTGCCACAGATTGCGCGCGAAATCCGTAACCGCGGCCGAACCTTCCAAGTGCGGCAAGCGGCCGGAGCGCGAAACGCGTCGTGTAATGCGAATCGAATACGGTTCGTCGCCGCAGAGCGACACGTGCGGTCCGGCGAACAGATGGATCGCGCACTCGCGGCGCGGTCCCAGCCGCGCGAGCGAACGCGCCCAACGCACCGCGCGTTCTTGAACGTACGCGTCCAGCTGCGCGGCCTTGGGAACGATCGTCAGTAAGGGCATGGGAAGGACCGCTCCATGCCGGCTCGCGCGCTCGATCGCGCGCTCGTAAACGCGTGCTTCAATAGCTTGCCATGCAGAATCGTTCTGACGGCGTTCGAGTGCTTCAGTTGCGTACGCTTCTCGATCGACGTAGTTCAGCAGTAACGAAAAACGCCCGAAGGGAACGGCGACGACTCGGCGCCCATCGACGGAGAGACGCCTGCCGGCAAGACGCGGCTCGCAGACCCCAAAGAGAGCAGCCGCGCGACACGCAGGGTAGACGCGAGGTACGGACGCGCCGTGCCTGAATTGATGCCACCGGGAAAGGGAGCCTTACGCTTCGACGGCTTCGACGGAGGCGCCGTTGGTTTCCGGGCGCCCCGGCGGTTCGTAGTGCGGCAAGCCGCCTCGATCGAGTAACGCGAGGTGCGTTGCGAGCAGGCTGCGCAATTCGCTCTTGGCTTTCTCGGCCGTCTCCAACGCACGCTGGTGTTCGCGCCGCGCTTCGAGCGTCCGGTCGCCGTACGACGCGATTTCGCGTTCGACGGAGATACGAGCTTCATGCCGGATGAGATCGGCTTCTTTGTGCGCGCTCGCCTTCACCTCATCGGCCGTGCGCTGCGCGAGCAACAACGTATTCTGCAACGACTCTTCCATGGCTTTGAAGTGGCTGATCCGTTCGCGCAAGTCGCCGATCTCCGCTTCAAGCGCAGCCCGGCGATGCACTTCGTCCTCGAGCGTCTCGATGATATCGTCGAGAAACTGGTCTACATCTGCCTGATCCAGCCCGTTGAGCTTCTTTTTAAAAACTTTATGCTGGATATCGACGACGGTAATTTTCGGCATCTCAGCCTCGGTTCGTCATGAAATCGAACGACGGATCGGTTCCTAGCGATTCGCGAATGCCGGCCGAATTGACGGGCGTCCCCGGCGGCACGACGAGATACATGGCGTCGGCTAATTTCTGGATCTTGCCGTCGAGCGTGTAGGCGACGCCGCTCGTGAAATCGACGACGCGTTGCAAGAGGCCGCGGTCGACGCCTTGCAAGTTTACGATAACCACTTGGCGCGAACGCAATGCGTCGGCGATCTCCGTCACGTCGGCAAAGGCGCGCGGCGCGAATAAGCTGACTTCGCCCACGCCGCTACCGCGCCGCGGTTCGCGCGCGGAGAAAGGGACGACGTTACGCTTCGGCTGGACAGGCTCTTCCTCGTATTCGACCCCGTCTTCTTCGTCTTCGTGAATGGCGAAGATCGAGCCGAGCTTGTGCAAAAAGTTTTTGTTAGCGGGACGCGGGTCCCCAAGTTCGTCGTTCATGCGCGCTCCCCAAAGATAGCGGTCCCGATGCGAAGCATCGTCGATCCACAGCCGATCGCCTCTTCCCAATCGCCAGACATACCGAGCGACAGCGTCGAGCCGCCTACAACTGCATACGTCTGCGCAGCCTTGGCGAACGCACGGGCGATCTCCGCGCGATTTTCCGTATTGGGCCCGATGGCCATCACCCCGTCGACCGTCAAACCTTCGTCGCTTCGTAAGCGCTCCGCCAGGGCCGCCGCATCGTCCGGGGCGATGCCGAACCGGTCGCTCGGTGAAACGTTGACTTGCACGAGGGCCTCGACACGTTTGTTTGCGGCGCGCGCTGCTTTCGCGATCGCACGCCCGGCTTCGAGGCGATCGATCGATTGCACTACGTCGAACGTAGCTACGATCGCTTTTGCCTTATTCGTTTGTACGTGGCCGATGAAGTGCTTGCGAGCCTGCGGCAGCGCCGCGTATTTCTCGCGCGCTTCCTGCACGTAACTCTCCGCGACGTCCGTCAGGCCGGCGGCGAGCGCTTCGAGTACGGTCGCCCGTAACTGCTTTTTCGTAACTCCCACGAGCGTGATGTCGGAGGGGTCGCGCCCGGCACGCCGCGCACTCTCCGCAATCCGCACCCATAACGACGTGATTCTTCCGGCGACGGAATTCGGAGCGGCGTCGGCCGTTTCGGCCGCAATCTTCATGGAATAACCGGATTCCTGCAAGCAATCCGTCATTCCTATTGAGCGGCAACCTTAGAGCGCGGGCGCGCTCGTTTGGGGCGCCGTGCCGCGCGCGACGTCCCTCCGGCGGTTGCGACGCAGCGCGAAAGCAACCAGACCGATTCCGATCGCAATCATCGGCAAAGCGAGCAATTGTCCCCCCGTGAACGGTCCGACGGCGAGATCGGTCTGCCGCCACATCTCGGCGAGTGAGCGGGTAATGCCGTAGCACGTAAACCACGTCCACGCGACGACCCCATCGGGCGGCCGGCGCCGGTAGACGAGCAAGACAATCGGCAGGACGGCAATGTCCAGCAGCGCTTCGAAGATTTGCGACGGATACCGGTAACCATCGGCGCTCGGAAACTTCAAGCACCATGGATGATCGGGAACGCAGAGGTTTCCAACGAGTTCGTCATTGATGAAATTGACGACGCGCGTGAGCGCGAGTCCGACCGGCAGCATGACGACGACCTCATCGGCGAGCACGCCGAACGTGAGCCATGGATGCTTGCGAATAAAGAGTGCGATCGCGGCGATCACTCCGAGCAAACCGCCAAAAAATCCCATGCCGCCGTTCCACACCGCGATCACGTTGATAAGACTGCGCGGCATATCGCCGAAATAGAACGCCGCATCACCTTTGGTGACGATGTCGGCGAGAACGAAGAATATGCGACCCCCGGCCAGCACGCCGACGAGCGCATAGACGAGAAAGTCTTGGACGCCGTCGACGCTGAGCCCGAGCCGGCGCCGCCCGGCGGGGCGCGCCATCCACGCACCGACCGCGAAGAAGCCGGCAAGATAAGAAAGGCCGTACCAGTGCACGGCCAGGGGTCCCAGCCGAAACGCGATCGGATCGATATTGGGATAGGTGAACCAGTGCTGCACGGCTACTATCTCGCCACAAGCCTAGAAGGCGAGCGCTTCTTGGCTTGCGCCGAAACCGGGAGGCGGCTCGTTATCGCCGACATGAAGCGAAACCTCACGAGGCGGCCTCGTTCGCGGTGGCCAGCCCTCACCCTCGCAACATGCCGCCCGTCGCAGCGGCGGTCGAGGCCACTTCGTCGCGCTGGGTCCCCTTCTGTGCGGAATCCGGCTGCCACGCGCAGCGACGGGCCGCCGCCCCGGTCGCTCTCCGCGCAGCACTGCCGCTGCCAGGTAACGCGAGCGAGGAATCACGCATCAGGCGACCGGCTAATATCTTGGTCATCTTCCATCACGAACGCCGACGTCTTGAAGGCTTCGGTTATTGCGGTGCGCTCACTGCCAAAAGCAAAGCGATCTCCTTGATCCCTGTGCGCTCGTTCACTCCGCAACGGCGCCGGAACCGCAGCCGGAGGCCGCCGCGCCCGTTGCGCTTAGGCGACGGCCTTCTCGCGGTCCGCCGCGCCGACCGACTTATAGAACGCGTTATCGGTTTCGTAATTCCGTTTTTGACCCAGGTGTCGACTTCGTCGCGCGACCGGAAAGTGCGATCGCGTTCTCGGCGTGCAGTGCGGCCGCTCGCACCTCGGGCGTCAGCCGCGCATCTTCGGAGAAGGTGGTAGAGTGCAATCGCGGGTCGGTCGGACCCGCGGCATTGTATCGCCTTCCGGAAGGCACCATCCCATTGATGCTGGGTCTTCGCGAATCACCGCGCGCATCGTGCGGTCAGACGCGGCGCTTACGAGCGTGCGAACCGAGCTCGCGACGGCGTTCGTCGCTTTCGAGGTCTAAGGAATTTGCTGGAAATCTGTTTCGGTCGTATCCTTCGTTGGTTTACCGGCAATGTACGCGATAGGCGGGCAGTTGACGACGAAGCCCGCCGAACCAAACTTGGCGCCCATGGGTCCCGTCATGAGCCCGGCTTTTACGACGGCCAGCATCTCGTTTTCATCGTTGAGTTGACGCGCCTTGCCCTGCGCAATCGCTTGCGGCGTCCATTCGCCAACTTGAACGTCCCAGAGCGGGCTGTACGAAAATTCGTGACGCGGTTCGCTCCTTATTGGAAAATCACCCTGGATATTATTCGACGTGCGAATCGAAGCGCTGTTGGCCGACGTGGCGTCGTCGGCGAGCCGACCGTCGAACGAGACGTAGGCGAACCCCTGCGGTTGCCCTGTCTGCGCGTCGGCGTTCGGCGGCGACGCTTGCGCGGCTCGCGGCCCGTTGGCGACGGCAAAGATGCGTTCGCGCGCCGATCCCATGAAGTCATCGCCACCGAGAAACGGAGCGTTCTGCAGTAACGGCACGTAGGTCGCGCGCTCGAGCGTCGCAGCCACAGGATCCGATGATTCGGTGCTCAGGTACAAAATGGGTTGGCCGGAATCGTATCCATGCGCGAGCTGCATCGTCACTTCGGGACCGTCCTTATTATAGTCGAGGGCCGTATCCATAGCGACGACGTGGTCTTGCGTGTTTGAATGATGAACGACGTCGAACGGGCCGTTTCCGACGGCAACGATCGGAGCATTGTAAACGACGTCCGAGCCGGCAATGCGTATAAATGGCGAGTAGTTCGAGTCGCCAACCGCGCCAGGTTGAGCTTTCGCGGGTGGGAAGCCCTTAGCGCCAGGCTGCCAGATGCGAGCCGGCGAGAAGTCCGGCACGCCGGAAAACGAGATCACGGCTTCGGCGAACTTGTTGTCTTTGGGAACGGACTCGAGGGCCACCGTCTGCACGCACTTCGCACACCCGATGGCCATGTTCGCAAGCTTCGGCGCGTACATGACGTTGAGATCGCGGGCGATACCCATGTCGGAGGCGTCGGTCATGATAAACCATACCGTCTCTCCGTTGTGAACACCGCGATGCAGCGGCAGAATTGCTGTCTGCTTGACCGCGTCGACGTCGCGGGCCGAATCGAGCGAGTAATGATCTTTAGGCAAGATGTTCGATGGCGGAGCCTCCGCACCAACGCGCGGTGCCAAAACGAACGCCAGCGTGGTTGCGACGACTGCTACGGTAAGCGTTGCGCCGACGCCGCGAACGAGCGATTTGTACTTCATGTTTTTGAACTCCAAAAAGGCAATAAAGTGATAGCACTCGATGGACGCACGCAGAGTAGCGCATCAAAATCGGCGTGCATGCCCGCGTACTAAACAATTCAACCGTTCAAGCGCAGTTAATGAGCCGCCGTGCTAGATCAGCCGCTTTTCACTCTAGTCGAATTTGATTTGCTCTGCGGTAAGCGAGCTTACGTGCGTCGGTCGTTGTGTCTGATAGTGTCGGCGTCGTGAGGCGACACGGCGCGCGCTCGAGCAGCGGCGACCGCGTCGTCTTCGGTTGGGCGCTCGACGGCGGCTGCCGCCTTATTGGGGAAGTGCCGTACACTGTCTTACGGAGGTCGCTCGAGAACGTCGCGCGTGTTCGGGCAAGGATTTGGAAAGCGGCGGAAGCCGTTTCCGCGTTTCCGCCGCGTAGCGTGTGCAGCGCTTGCGAAACGGCTGTCAGGAGCGACGATGCAACGTGTACCGGTGTCGTCCAACAACACCGACTCCGATGTCCAGCCGAATAGCTAGAAGTCGTTGACGCACCGTCTCGTCTCAATTAAAGCCATATCGGAAAGCGGGAACCCAAATGATAAATTTATTCGAAACATACAACGTGTGACGAATACGTGAACGTATATAGCGACCGTGCGGACGTTGTGGAGCGGCGGCACACCGTACCACCAATTTTCGCGTCTCGCAGGGATTACGCAATTTCGTTCTTCGACGTCCGCGATTCGATACGGTTCAAGGAGGAGCGAGGCGTTGAGGAGTAGCGAAGCGGGCCGGCGCGGACGAGAGGCGGTGGATGGTGAATCGACGGTCGGCCGCCTTGCCTCGGTCAACGTGGGACTGGCGCGTGACATCGATTGGCGCGGGCGCGTCGTCCGTACCGCCATCTGGAAGCGCCCGGTCCTCGGCAGGGTGATGGCGCACCGGCTCAATCTTGATGGCGACCAACAGGGAGACCGCGTCGCACACGGTGGAGAAGTCCGAGCCGTAATGGTGTATCAGAGCGAGTCGTACCGTTATTGGGAAACGCAGCTCGGACGCCAACCTTTCGAACTGGGGCAATTTGGCGAGAACTTCACGGTCGACGGTCTCGCGGATGACGAAGTTTGCATCGGCGACCGGTATTCGATCGGCGGCGCCGTCTTCGAAGTGAGCCAGCCGCGCGTCACCTGCTATCGGGTCGGCATCAGGATGGCGAATCCAATGATGCCTGCCCTTTTGGTGTCACACAAGCGCACGGGCTTCTATCTCCGCGTCATAGAAGAGGGCGATGTTGGCGCGGGTGACCCGATCGTCAAGGTTGCGGATGGCCCCGAACGGATGACCGTCGCCGCGATCAACTCGCTCGTGTACCTGCCCGGCCGCTCTCACGACCAGCTGCAACGCGGCCTCCGAATCGCCGCTTTGCCGACCGGTTGGAAGGGCTCGCTCGAAGTTTTGGCAGTGGCTGAGCACGGCGACGATTCTCACCAAGACGAAGCGGGAAAGCTTAATTCGCCCTGCGCGCTGCCGCCACTTTGGCGCGGATTTCGGGCGCTGCGCGTTGCGGCCATCCGTGATGAGACGACCGACGTCCGTTCATTCGTGCTGAAGCCTGAACATGAGACCGTCCTGCCTCCGCACGAGCCGGGTCAATACGTGACGCTGAAGCTCGCGTTGATCGATTCAAGTCCTCCCATCATCCGCAACTATTCGATTTCGGGAGGGCAGGACGGGGCATACCGGATCAGCGTCAAGCGTGCCAACGGGGCGGGCAGCCACTATCTGCACGACCGTGTTCAACTTGGAGACCTACTTCACGTGAGCGCCCCCAGAGGCGATTTCAGGCTCGAGCCAAGTGAGCTTCCCGTCGTCTTGCTGAGCGCCGGGATCGGCGTTACGCCGATGCTTTCCATGCTGCATTCGCTGGCAGCGTCCGACACGCGATCCGCACGAGCGCTGTGGTGGTGCCACGGCGCGCGCAACGGGAAGAATCACGTATTCGCAGCGGAAGCGAGGGCTCTCGTCAATCGCCTTACTCATGGCCGCTCGTTCGTCGCCTACAGCGATCCTAACGAGGCCGACTTGCTGGGCCAGGACTATGATGCCCGAGGACGACTTGATCTCGCCGCAGTCCAGGCGCTCGGCGTACCGCAGGAAGCCGACTTCTACGTCTGCGGACCGGCCGCTTTTCTAACCGATTTCACCGCCTCGCTGGTGTACTGGGGCATCGCTCCATCTCGAATCCACTCGGAGACCTTCGGCGAATCCACGTCCGGCATCCTGAGCGGCCCGCAGCGCGGGCCGCACCTACCGGCGGGCGACGCAGGCAATGGTCCCAGCGTATGTTTCAAGCGGAGCGAGCTTACCGTGCCGTGGGACGCCCGCTTCAAGAGTCTCCTCGAGATCGCTGAGGCCTGCGAAGTTCCCGTCACGTGGTCATGCAGGGCGGGCGTATGTCACATGTGCGAGTCTAGCTTGTTGCGGGGCAGCGCCTCGTACATGCCGGTCCCTCTCGACTTGCCGGCGGAAGGAAAGCTTCTGATTTGCTGCGCTGCTCCATCGTCGGACGTTATTCTGGATATGTGAGCGTCTTGTCTGCGCGGAATACCGGCAGCTAATCCGGCGTCAGTCCACAGCCCCCAAAGCGTCCCGGACTTCGACGCGCTCGACCGCACGGGGCGCCGACGCGCGGAAGCAGCGTGAGATTAGCTCGTCTCGAGACCTTCTCTGACGGCGTACTCGCTGTCGTCATCACAATCATGGTGCTGCAGCTTAAGATCCCCGCCGATCCACGGTAGAAGCGCTGCTACCGCTATGGCCGACGGCTATCAGCTATGCGGTAAGCTACTTGTTCATTGCCATAATCTGGATCAACCATAACCATCTGATGACGTTCGCGCGCGATGCGTCACCGCGATTGATATGGATCAACTTCCTGCATCTCTTCCTGGTTGCGCTTCTCCCGTTCGCTACCGGATGGATGGCGATCACCCACCCAGCGCCGGCTCCCGTGACTCTGTACGCGAGCATTTTCGTGCTGGTCAGTGGCGCGTACCTAATCTTCGAGCGTGAGATCATTGCACAATCCGACGAGGTTAAATTTCCCGACCATGCAAGAAAGGCCGCAGCGCCGATCCCTAATCGGGATGGCCATCTTCGCGACGGCTACGGCCGCATCACCGTTTAAACCTTTTATCGGCTTTGGCCTGATGTGCTGCGCTCTGGTCCTCTATTCGCGACCAGATGCAGTCAGCGGGCGGCCGGACCTCCAGTTGGGCGATGAAGCCGGCGAAATGCAACAAGCTGATCCGCCAATAATAGCCGAACCCAGCATCTCTAAGCGATCAAATAGTAAGCGACCTAAATGGCTGAAAAAATGGACACTGTCGCCTGCAGACCGGCATGCCACAAATCAGCGTCGCCAACACTCGCGCAAGTAAGCGCACGAAAGCGTCGCCCTCCCCGGACCGATTCGAACCTATCGGCACGAACTTGAAACCCAGGCAATCCTGACGGGGACGTTTGTTTGAAGGGGAAGGAGCCTGCGCCGCACCGTTCGGAAATACGAACCGTGTGGAGGCTTGCTGCGACCATCCTGAATCCGCTGCCTTGAGGGGCTCTTCCCTTTTCGATAGGGTGTTATTCGCCGCCGTAATTCCCAGATTTGAGATTCGCGGTAACGATTTTCGGCAGGTCGCCGATGAATTTCGATTGGTCGACATAAAGCTGCGTGTAGTACTTTTCTACGTTGCTCTTATCGACGCGCGGCATAATCAACTGCTTACCGCTGAGCCGCTTATGATGACGCACATAATCGGTAACGAGCTGCAAGCCTTCGCCCATTTCCAGAGCGCCGTTCTGTAGATACGTCACGTTGATCAAATCGGTTTTTACATAGCGCAGGCCGTCTTCGATACCGTCGATCGCGGTGACCGGAATCTTGCCTGCCATGCCCTTGGCTTTGAGCGCCGTGATTCCGCCGATCGCCATGTCGTCGTTTTCTGAAACGAAGCCGTTAATCTGGGAACCGTAGCGGGCAATCCAATTTTCCATCAGGGTCAACGCTTCGGAGCGCTTCCAGTTAGCCGTCTGCATCGACAGCACTTTGATGTCGGGATATTTCTTAAGCGCCTTGTTGATACCGTTGGTCCGGTCGATTTGACCGGAGCCGCCGATCGGACCTTCCGTAACGACGATGTTGCCCTTACCGTGCATCAGTTTCGCGAGTGAATCCATTTCGTCGTAACCCGCCTGCACGTCGTCGGGACCGAAGTAACCCGCGAGCGCATCGCTCTTAATCGACTGATTGACCGCGAACACGGGTATGCCGGCGGCCTTCGCCTTCTTGATTTCCACGTCGAGGGTCGAGGAGTTGACGGGATCGATGATGATCGCGTCGACTTTCTTGCCGATAAAGCTGTCGATCTGCGAAAGCTGCGTAGGCACGTCGTTATTCGAACTCGTCCAAAGGGTTTTCACACCGTTGACGGTCGCCATCTTGTCCACACCCTGCTTGCCCCAAGAACACCAAGATGACATATCGTAAACGGTGATGCCGATCGTGATCGGCTTCTCGCCCGAAGCGGCCGGAGCGCCGGTGGAGTTGCCGGCAAGCAGGAGCGCCAGCGCTCCGGCGAACTTTGTAATCGTTGGACTCTTCATATATCCTTCTTCGTACGGAGAGGGGTAATTGCCGTCGTGCACGGTGAAATCACGGCGCGGATCGCGCGTCGAGAATAGCTTCGGCGATACGGACGAATCCGCGGCCGCCGCGATCGGGAGCAACGTAGGCCGGGAGCTGCGCGAATGAGTGTCGGAAGTCGGCGACGTTGGCGACTCCGCACGATAACGTAAAGTACGCGAACAACGGCGCGTCGTTAGGGCTATCCCCCACGAAGAGCGTCCGCTCGCGTATCTCGTCGAGGTCATGGTCGAGTATGTCGCTCACGAAAAGCCGCGTCGTCGATAGCTTGTCATGCGAACCGAACCACCCGTTCACATGAATCGAAGACACCTTAGCAGTCGCTCCGGCAGCTTCGAAGAGGCGTACGATCTCGTCGACGGCGGCGTGCGAGAGGGGAGGTACGTCTTCGGCGAAATCGATTGCCAAGTCGGATTCGCGATAGCGCTGATCTGCGGCTACCGCACAGCCTGGCACGCCGCGCAAAATTTCGGCCAAGAGCGCCTCGAGCTTGCGCCGGTCTTCCAAACGCTGCGCCGGGTCGCGTACGAAGCGGCGCTGCATGCGGTGCCGCTCTCGGTCGTACTGAAAGTAGAACGCGCCGTTCTCGCCTACGACGCCGGCCACTGGCCAGAACCGCGCGATCATGTCACACCAGCCCGCGGGACGCCCCGTAACGGCTATTACGGCGAGACCGGCGGCGCTCAAACATTCCAACGCGTCGTATGCATCTGCGAAGAGCCGGCCCTCGGTCGTCAGGGTATCGTCGATGTCCGTACAGACGACGAGCAGCTGACGTAGCGCCCGCACCGGAAGTTCCGTAACCGGCCGCATCTCAATATGCGTCCGCAACCGCATCCTCCAGCATCCCGGCATCGGCGAGCACATCGAGCACCGAGTAACGATTGCGCATTTCCCGCGCGTGGACGACCGCTTCGCGGTAAAAGTCCCGGTCGAGCCCAAGGTCATGCGAGGAAACAGGCCCCCCGGCAGCGCCGAGGGCGCCTTGCATGCGCTCGACCGGAATCATGAATGCGCGGCACTCGACGCGAAGCTCCGGCCAGATGCGACGCAGTTTCGCATTGAGCGCCTCAGCGGTTTCTAGCGTCAACGCCTTTTTTCGCCATTCGGGTAGACAGCGTTCAGCGTTCTCGGCGCCCATGCGGCGCACCATGCCGGCTTCATCGACGCGGGTCGGCTTCACGACCGGGGCACGTTCGGAAGCAAAGAGCTCTTGCTGCAGCCGTGCCATCGTCAGCGATGCGACGCCGACTTGCTGCCCGTGACGCGTGCCCGGATGCAGCGGCCCCGCGAAACAATCGATGTAGTGCGATATTTGATGCTCGCCCATCGAACCATGGTGTGTCGTTCCAACGAACGAGACACCAAGTCCGACGAGCGCCAGCACGCGATGCAGGTAAGCGACGGCGATGATGTCGCCGCGAGCAAGTCCCGCTGCATGTTCGAGCATGAGCGTTTCGTCAGGCACTTGGAGCCGAAACGGCAGCGAGGTGTATTGCGTGTCGAAGAGCCGGTGGGAGAGCCACCAATCGACTTGAGCCGTCGAGCGGCAGAGAGAATCCCCGAGGCCGGCCGCAAGCAGCGCAGGCGGCGCGGCCGCGTTGACCGCGAGGTCGACGAAAACGCCGCGCGGAGCGTGCGCGGGGACGGATGTCTTCAGACCGCTCGAAGACGTAAGGGATGCCGTCGTCGAAGTATAGCCGTTCATCGAGGGAGCCGTCGCGAAAACCGCGTACGGACGGCCATCGCTGAAAGTTACGAATTTGCAGACGTCGTTGATCGTGCCGGATCCGACCGCAATGACGCCGTCGGCATCGCGCGTGCGCGCGGTAACGTCGGCGATGGTGGCGGAATCGGCTTTCGGCCGGTCGAGAACGACGGAGCGAACGTCGGCAACGCCCGCCAGAGCCTGCTCGACGCGTTGCCCCAAAACGAGGTGGGTCGCGCGGTCCGACACGACGGCGAGCCGGCGGCCGAGATCGAGCGGCGCGATGAGATCGCTTTCGCGTCCGCGCAAGTCTTCCGCGATGAAGATGGACTTGTACGGCACGGAAAAACGCGCGCCCGTCTCGGGATCGTGCCACGTTCCCGCGACGATCTCCGCAATACGCTCATTCCAGTCGCGCTTGCCCGCGGCCGTTATCAAAACGCCGTATCCAGCCGACGCAACACGGAAGCTTGGGACGACGGCATAAGCAAACTCGCTCCACGATTAAAGACGCACGACGGTCCTACTGCGGTCATTATGCTCCCGAACTGACATTTGTCAATCAATGTTGACCTTTTGCGAGTTTTACGGAAACATCTTTCATGATGACGCGCACCGCCGTTGGAGACGATTCGACTCCCGTCGAATTCGATTTCGATCCTATACTCGCTGCCGCTTGGTATTACTACGAAGACGAAATAAAGCAAGGCGACGTCGCCGATCTGCTCGGCGTTTCGCGGGCGACGGTCGTGAACTACTTACAGGAGGCGCGCACGCGCGGGATCGTCCAGATCAGCGTCGCGCCCAATTACCGCGAACCGGTCGGTCTGGCCCGGCGTCTACAGGCACGCTTTGGTCTCGACGGATGCTTGGTTATTCCCGGCGACGGTTCGCGCCGCGATCCGGCCGCGCGCATTGGAGCGGCCGGAGCCCGTATTTTGATTTCGCTCGCGCGCGCCGGCAGTACGCTTGGAGTCGCCTGGGGCCGAACGGTGCTCGCGCTCTCCGGCGCCCTGCCCGTCCTGCACGTCCGCGACCTCACCGTCGTGCAGATTACGGGCAGCATGATGGCTACGTATGCTTTTTCGCCGGAACTGTGCACGACGAATATAGCGAGCCGGCTGGGCGCCCGCTGCGTGAACTTGCACGCGCCGGGGCTTACTTCGGGCGCACAGGTAAAAACGATGCTGATGCGCGAGCCTACGCTCGTGCAGCAGTTCGATCTCATTCGAATGAGCGACGCCGTCGTGTTCGGCGTCGCCGGCGTCGAAGCGGAAATGGTCGGATACGTGTTCGGCAACTATCCGCGCGCGTCGACCGAGGTCGTGCCGGCGTCGGCGGTGGCACTCGTCGCCGGACGTTTTATCGATTGCCGAGGCAAAGCGCTCGACGGAAAGCTGGACGACCGTATGATCGGCCTGACGCTCGATGAAATTCGTGCGATACCGCGGCGGCTCTGCGTCGCGGGCGGACCGGCAAAAATTGAAGCGTTGCATGCGGCGCTTTCGGGCGGTTATGCGACGATATTCGTGACGGACGAATCGACGGCGCGGGCGGTGCTCAAGCGTGCGTAAAGACCTCGTCATCGGCGTCGATAGCTCCACGCAGTCAACGAAAGCGATCGCGTGGAACGCCCTTGGCACCGCCGTGGCCGAGAGCATGGCCCCCATCGCCATGACGGCGCTCGGAGGAGACCGCTACGAGCAGGACCCGGCCGATTGGTGGACTTCCCTAGTCGCCGCGCTGCGCGGCCTCCTCGCGCAAATCGACGCGGGCCGCATCGCCGCGCTGGCGATCGCAAATCAGCGGGAAACGATGGCGCCGCTGGATCGAGCAGGAGCTCCGCTGCGCCCCGCGATGCTGTGGCTCGACGAGCGCGGGCGCGATTACCTGCCGTTGCTCGCGGAATGGTTCGGTGCCGAAGAACTGCACCGGATCACGGGTAAACCGATCGACCTTACGCCGACGATCTCGCGGTTAGCCTGGCTGCGCGAGCGCGAACCGGAAACGTTCGCGCGGACAGCGACTTTCGCGGAAGCGCAAGCCTACCTCGTGCACAAGTTAACGGGAGTGCTGGCTACGAGTTGGGCGAGCAGCGATCCGTTTGGTGTGTTCGATATCGAGGCGCGCGCGTGGTCGGTGCCGATTCTCGCGAAACTCGATCTCGATCCGTCGCGCTTTCCGGCAAGTCGGCCACCCGGGACGGTATTGGGTGAGACCGTAGCCGCCGCGGCGGCGGAAACGGGCGTGCCGGTAGGGACGCCGATCGTTGCAGGCGCGGGTGACGGCCAGTGCGCGGGGCTCGGCACGAATTGCGTCCTGCCGGGGCGCGCGTATCTCAATCTCGGCACGGCGATCGTCTCCGGCGTTTGGTCTCGCGACTACGCGTACACGCCGCACTGGCGCACCCTCATTTCCGCCAGCGCCTGCGGCTACGTGCTCGAAAACGTGCAGCGCAGCGGGACGTTCCTGACGAATTGGTTCCGCACGAATTTCGTGTCGGACGCGACGGACGAAGACGTCTTGGCGAAATTGGAAGCGACCGCGAGCGCGCTCCCCATCGGCTCGGAGGGGTTGTTGACGTTGCCGTACTGGTCCGGCTGCATGAACCCACATTGGAACCCGGATGCGCGCGGTTGTATCGTCGGTTTCGCCGGCTCCCATGGGGCCGGACATGTCTATCGATCGATACTCGAGGGATTGACGCTGGAGAGTGCGCGTGCGGCGAGCGCGATGGAAGCTGCCGGCATTGCGATTAGCGAGCACGTCGTTATCGGAGGCGGCGCGCGCAGCCGGCTGTGGGTACAGATGGTCGCGGATGCAACGGGCCGGCCGGCGCGTATTTGCGCTTCGGTTCAAGCTTCGGCACTCGGCGCTGGGATGCTCGCCGCCTATGGTGCGGGCTGGTTCACAACGATCGAAGACGCGTCGGCCGCTATGACCCCGAAGACGACGACGATCGAACCGAACCCGCATAACGCCCTGCGGTACGGCGAACTCATGGAGTTGCAGGGTTCGCTCTATGCGGCGAACGCGGGCATTTTCACCGCGATCCGGACCTTCAAGCGGGGCGGCGGCGAGCAGGACGTGGAGCAGCATGCCGCCGCGATCATGAGCGACGGAAGTTTGGAGTTACACTAGCGCCGACGGTTGGCGATCGCGTCGATCGCGACCGCGCCGATGATGATCGTGCCTTGGATCAAGCCCTGATAGAAGGGTGAGATGTTGAGCAGGTCGAGACTGTTCACCATGATCCCGATGATCAGGACGCCCGCGACCGTTCCGAGCAGCGAACCGCGGCCGCCGCTCAAGCTCGTTCCGCCGATGACCGCCGCCGCGATTGCCGTTAATTCGTAACCTTCACCGTTGGTTGAAATACCGGCCGTCGCGCGCGCCGCAAGGACGACGCCGCCCAGTCCCGCGAGCAGGCCGCTGAGGGAATACGCAGCGAGTTTGATCGCGCGCGTGTCGACGCCCGAGACGATCGCAGCCTCCTCATTGCCGCCGACGGCATAAATGTAGCGCCCGAATCGCGTGCGCGCGAGCACGATGCCGAAGATGACGAACGTTACGACGCTGATTAAGATCGGATACGGAATATTGAAAAGCGAGCCTTGACCGATAGCGAGAAACTCGTTCGAGAGATCGGAGATTGGCTGACCTTGACTCGCAACAAAGGCGAGGCTGCGCGCGATCGACATCATGCCGAGCGTCACCACGAACGGCGGGATGCGCACGAACGCGACGAGCGAACCGTTAATCGCGCCGAGCGCGAGTCCGGTTCCGACGCCGGCTGCGAGGGCGACGAGGAAGGGCCCGGAACCCGGCGCCTTCCCGAGCAACGCTGCCACGATGCCGGCAAACCCGAGTATGCTGCCAACGGAAAGATCGATGCCGCCGGTGAGGATGATGAGGGTCGCGCCGACCGCGAGCAGCGAGTTGATCGACGTTTGCAACAGGATGTTTTGCACGTTTCCGACACTGCGGAAACTGGGAACGAAGATCTCGAGCAGGCCTATGAAGACGACGAGAACGATGCCGATCGCATAACGATTAACGAGAGCGCCGATGCGCACTACTAAGCGTCGCTTCCGGCGGCAGCCAACTGCATGATTCCCTCTTGGGAGAAGCTCGCGCGCTCGACTTCGCCCGCTATACGTCCCTTACGCATAACGATGATGCGGTCGCTGAGCGTCATAAGCTCCGGCAGTTCGCCCGATGCGAATACGACCGCTGCGCCCTCGCGTGCGAGCCGGCGCAAAAGATCGTAAATTTGCGCTTTCGCGCCGACGTCGACGCCGCGCGTCGGTTCGACGAGCAGATAAATGGCTGGCGTCGGCCGCGCGAGCAGCCACTTTCCCACGACGGCCTTCTGCTGATTTCCGCCGCTGAGGGTCCGTATCGGCTGTTCGAGCGACGCGGTCTTAATGCCGAGATCGTCGACGACGGAAAGCGCCGCCGAGCCCTCCGCCTTCCCGTCGATAAAACCGCCCGGCGCGAAACGCCGTAGCGCGCACAGGGAGACGTTCTCGCCGACGCCGAGATCGGGAACGATGCCGCTGCGCTTTCGATCCTCGCCGACGAAGGCGACACGGTAGCGTATCGCGTCGCGCGGCGACGTTATGTGCACCGTTCGACCCGCGATCGCGATCGTGCCGCGCTGCGCCCGTCTTAGGCCGAAGATCGTTTCCAGCATTTCGCTGCGGCCCGAGCCGAGCAGGCCCGCGAGCCCGACGATTTCGCCCGGTTTCACCGACAGCGTGGCGCCATCGAACTCGCCGTCGCGGCCGAGCCCCGCAACGGAGAGCGCGGTCGTCTCGCCATTCCGTTCGGCGCTCTCGCGCGCATCGACCGCGAACATCCCGCTGAGCTCGCGGCCGACCATGAGTCGGATCAGGCGCTCTTCGTCGAGGGTCGAAGCGGCCTCGGTCGCGACCAGCTTACCGTCGCGCAGAACGCTCACTTCGTCCGCCATCGCATAGAGCTCTTCCATCTTGTGCGTCGTGAACGCGACGGCCACGCGGCGTTCGCGTAAACGCCGCACGAGCGCATACAAGCGTGCCGTCTCGGACGAGTTGAGTGACGACGTCGGTTCGTCCATAAGGACAATGGAGACGCTGTGCACCGTAACGGCCTTGATGACTTCGAGCAGCTGCAATTGCGCCGTGCTTAGATTGCGCGCGGGCGTGCGCGGATCGACGTCGAGATCCAGTTCGGCGAGCATCGTGCGGGCGGCCGACACCATACCGCGGGCGTCCACGAACGGACCGCGCATCTTCTCGAAGCCGAGAAAAAGATTCTCGTACACCGTCATGTCGCGCAGAGGCGTCAGCTCTTGATGGATCATCGAAACGCCGGCGCGCAACGCATCGCGCGGCGACGCGAACGCGACGGCTCGTCCGTCGATCGCTATGGTACCACCGTCGGGACGGTAGAGTCCGGCAAGAATTTTCAGCAACGTCGATTTGCCGGCACCGTTTTCACCGGCAAGCGCATGCACGATACCGGGACGTAATAAGAAATCGACGCCGTCCAGTACGGTAACGCCGCTAAAGCTCTTAACGATGCCGCGCATCGCGACACCCTGCGCGATATCGGCCGTCATGCAAACACAAAGCGCGGCATGCGGTTCTCCTTCTCGTTTCGAACGACGCATCATTCCGCCCGCTCGCGTTTTCGGCTGACGGCGCGGAGGCGTCGCGTGCGCCGTCGTGAATGTTGCGGCGTGGGTGAAGCATGACGAAAACGATGGGCTCTCTCGGCGGACGCCGAGTGCTGATAACAGGCGCCGGCGCCGGTATCGGCCGCGAAGTCGCCCGCGGCGTGGCGAGTGAAGGCGCGGATGTGGCGGCCTTCTCGCTCGAGGGCGATCTCGAGGCGCTCGGGGACGACGTGCGCGCGCTCGGGAGGCGCTACGTCTCGCGCACCGGCGATGTCACAAACCAAGACGACATCGCCGCAATCGTCGCTCTGGCCGAGGCGGAATTCGGCGGCATCGACGTGCTCGTCAACAGCGCAGGTATCGCCATCATCGAACCCGCGCTCGAAACGAAGCTTTCGAGCTGGCGTAAGACCCTCGACGTAAACTTGACGGGCTCGTTCTTCTGCGCGCAAGCGGTCGCGCCGGGCATGACGGCGCGCAAGTTCGGCCGCATCATCAACATTTCGTCGCAAGCCGGCATCATCGCGCTCCCGGGACACGCGGCGTACATGGCGAGCAAAGCGGCGATTAATGGCATTACGGCGGTGCTCGCACTCGAATGGGGACCCTTCGGCGTGACGACGAACGCGATCGCGCCGACGGTCGTCAATACGGAACTCGGTAAGGCGGTCTGGAGCGACCCGGCAAAGGGCGACCCGATGCGCGCAATGATTCCGGTCGGACGGTTCGCGGAGCCGAGCGAAGTCGCCGCGGCCGTGATCTACCTTGCCTCAGACGCCGCCGCAATGGTCAACGGGCACGTGTTACGTATCGACGGCGGCGCGACGATTCACTAGCCGCGCGTCCGCATGATTAGGAGTGTCATGCGGCGTTATTCAGCGACAGCACGGAGAAGTTTGCTAATGTGCCGCTCGTTGTCGCCCAAATTCTCATTGACAAGGTCTCGTCGCAGTTAACGTCGCGACGCCGTCGCATTCATAACCGTTGATACGTCCTAAGTTCGGCGCGTTCGCGAAACGCCGCACCAAGGCCGCAATCAGCGACGGAGAGCGACGTGCTTTCTAAGCGCAGATTAGGAATGTTCCGCTGACGAAGGTCGTCGGTCCAGATTGCACCACCTCTCCCGACGCCCGCTCGCTCCACGTGCAGGCGACGCACCGAAGAGGCCGCGCGTTCACTGCGTCGTACTCAGGCAGATAGAGAGTCGCGTCACCGGCCACCTACACGTGAGAAGTTGGAGCTTGACACTTCGTGGGCGCTCATCTCGATGTGATCGATGCGCAACGGGAGCGGGGCGGCAGCGCTAGGCTCGTCGCCGGAGTGACGGCAGCGATATAGTGCATTCGGCGATCGATCGCAGAAGCAGCGGCGCTGCGATCCGGCAACTTCTTGGGACCTGGCCGGTCATTCCGGCCGTGCGCGACCCGCGACAACTCGAGCGAAGCCTCGCGGCGCGCGGGTCGATCGTTTACCTCTTATGCGGAAACGCCGTCTCGATCGCCGATCTCGTGCGGCCGATTCGCACCGCGGGCAAGGCAGCGATCGTCAATCTCGATCTCGTCGGCGGCCTCTCGAAAGATCCGAGCGCGGTGGCGTTTCTCGCGGACTGCGGAACAACCGGCATCATCTCGACGCATCACGACGCGTTACGAGCGGCGCACGCACAGGGGTTGATTGCGGTACAACGAAGTTTTCTGCTCGATTCTCAGGCGCTTGCGAATGCCGCTCGCGCGCTGGAGCGCTTCCGGCCCGATGCGGTCGAACTCTTACCGGCCCCGGTAGCCCCACGCGCCGTGAAGACGCTCGAACGCGCCTCACCGGGCCTAACGCTTATCGCGGGCGGCCTGATCGCGTCGCTGCGCGAGATCGACGAATTGCTTCGTGCGGGAATCGCCGGCGTTTCCGTCAGCGATCAGTCGATGTGGTCCCTGTGACGAATAGCTGCGCGTAAGGATTGCAATTCTGCCGCTACTAGCGTACTATGAAATTCGTTTCCAAGCGGCAGAGTTGATGATAAAGCCGCTCGCAAGCAGTGTTCGATTGTTCGAACGCGCGTTGCGGGCGGCTTTTTCGTCGTGCTCTTAGCTACACGGGACTGCGACAGGAGGAAGCATGTCCGAACGAAATAAGTTTATTGGTGAACTAATTGCCGAGATGGTAGCGTTGATCATCATCATCTCCTTCGGAGATTCAGTCGCTGCGATGATCACGCTCTACGATCCGTCACCGTACGCGACGGCTTATTGGGGCGTCGCGATTTCGTGGGGACTCGCCGTCATGATGGCGATTTACATTACGGCCGGAGTCTCAGGCTGCCACGCGAACCCATCGGTGACGCTTGCGCTGTGGCTCTGGCGCGATTTTCCCGGCCGAAAAGTCGTGCCGTACATCGTCGCCCAGATTACCGGCGGTTTTATCGGGGCGGCGATCGTATATCTGCTGTACGCGCCCGTGATAGATCACTATAACATGATTCACCACGCGCTGCGGAACATGCCTTCGGGCGACGCGTCGGCCGGCGTATTCTTCACGCACCCCGGCCTCGCGATCACGCCGATGCACGCGTTCGTCGATGAAATGGTTATCACGGGGCTGCTGGTCTTCGGCATATTCGCAATTACGGAGCAATATAACACGCAGGCACCGATGGCGAACTCGGGCGCGCTGATCATCGGTCTGCTCGTCGCGCTATTGGGTGCGACCTTCGGCTTCCTCGAAGCGTGGCCGATGAGCGCCGCGCGCGATTTCGGGCCGCGCCTCTTCGCCTATTTTGCCGGCTGGGGTCCCGAAGCGATACCCGGTCCCATGAATTATTGGTGGATACCGATCGTCGGCCCCGCAATCGGCGGTATTGTCGGCGGCTTCCTTTACCAGCGCCTCATCCTGCGTTTTTGCCGCGCACGCTCGGTGAAGGCGCCACGACAGAGGAGCAGTCGACGGGCGAAGTTCGTGACGTCGAAGACAACCCGCCCGAAGCCTATGCTTCTGCGAGACCTTAGGAGCGACCATGCCGTACGTACTAGCTTTCGATCAAGGCACGACGAGCTCGCGCGCAATCGTATTCGACGAGCACGGCGCGATCCGCGGCGTCGATCAGCGCGAGTTCCCGCAACTCTTTCCGAAACCGGGCTGGGTCGAGCACGACCCGGCCGACATCTGGCGCTCGCAGCGCGAGACGGCGCAGGGGGCGCTGCGCAACGCCGGGATCGGCGCGAGCGAGATCGTCGCCATCGGCATCACGAATCAACGCGAAACGACGCTCGTTTGGGAGCGGGCGACCGGACAACCCGTTTACAATGCGATCGTTTGGCAGGACCGTCGCACGGCGCCGTTCTGCGAGGAACTCAAAGCGAAGGGCTTCGAGAAATCGATCCGCACGAAAACGGGTCTGGTCATCGATCCCTACTTCTCCGGCACGAAGATCCGCTGGATCCTCGATAACGTCGACGGCGCGCGAGCGCGCGCAGAGCGCGGCGAACTCTGCTTCGGCACCGTCGATTCGTGGCTCGTTTGGAACCTTACGGAAGGGGCCACGCATGCCGTCGATTACACGAACGCCTCGCGCTCGATGCTCTTCAATCTCGAAACGCTCGACTGGGACGACGAGCTGCTCGCGGCGCTCGGCGTTCCACGTGCGATGCTGCCCAAGCTCCTGCCCTCGATTGCGAATTTCGGCGAGGCGGCCGCCTCGATACTGGGCGCGAAAATACCGATCGCGGGCGTGGCGGGCGATCAGCACGCGGCGCTCGTGGGGCAGGCCGGTTTTACGAAGGGGCTCGCTAAAAATACGTATGGAACGGGCTCCTTCGTCTTGCTCAATACGGGCGAAGAGTTAGTGCGCAGCCCGAGCGGCCTGCTTACGACCGTCGCTTATTCGGCGCAGCCCGGTAAGGCGACGTACGCGCTCGAAGGCTCGATCTTCGTCACCGGCGCTGCGGTCCAATGGCTGCGCGACGGTCTGGGCATTATCTCGTCGTCGGCCGAGGTCGAGGAGCTCGCGCGGCGCGTTCCCGATGCTGGCGGCGTCTATTTCGTGCCGGCTTTCGTCGGGCTCGGTGCGCCGCACTGGGATCCATACGCGCGCGGCGCGATCGTGGGACTCACGCGCGGTACGCCGCGCGAGCACATCGCTCGCGCGGCGCTCGAAGCGATGGCTTTTCAAACGTGCGAGGTGATCGACGCGATGTCGAAGGATGCGAATCTCGAACTCAAGGAACTTCGGGTCGACGGCGGCGCGGCGGCAAACGACTTGACGATGCAATTCCAAGCCGATCTGCTGGGGGTGGACGTCGTCCGGCCGCGCGTGCTCGAGACGACCGCGCTCGGTGCAGCTTACCTCGCGGGCATCGGGGCCGGATATTGGCGCGATTTTGCCGACGTGGCGACGCACTGGCAACAAGAACGTCGCTTCACGCCTCAGCTAGCGGGCGCGGAGCGCGAGCGGCTTCTGGGGCAGTGGAAGCGTGCCGTCGAGCGCGCCTCCGGTTGGGAGGAACGGGCCTCGTAATGAAACGCGAGGAGCAGATCGCGCGGCTCGACGGCAGCTACGACGTGCTCGTCATCGGCGGCGGGGCGACCGGGCTCGGAGCCGCGCTCGATGCCGCCGCCCGCGGCTATACGACGGCGCTCGTCGAGGCCTCCGACTTCGCGAAAGCGACCTCGAGCCGCTCGACCAAACTCGTTCACGGCGGGGTCCGTTACTTGCAGAACGGCGATGTCTCCCTCGTGCGTGAAGCGCTCGCGGAGCGGACGCGGATGCGGCGCAACGCGCCACACCTCGTCGGCGAACTCGAGTTCGTCTTACCGCTCTTCCGCTGGTTCGAAGGCCCGTATTACTTCACCGGATTGAAGGCGTACGATCTCCTCGCGGGGCGCTCCGGTTTTCGCCCGAGCGGAGCGCTCGGGCGGGCGCAAACCCTCGAGCGGATGCCGGGACTTCGGTCGGACCATCTGCTGGGCGGCATCCATTACGCCGATGGACAGTTCGACGATGCGCGGCTCGCCCTCGCGCTCGCGCGGACGGCCGTCGACCGCGGCGCGACCGTCGTCAACTACGCCCGTGCGACGCGCCTGCTGTACGACCGTGGCCGCGCGAGCGGAGCGCTCGTTCGGGATCTGGAAACAGGCGCCGAAGTCGACGTTCGAGCGCGTGTCGTCATCAACGCAACCGGGATCTTCGTCGACGAGCTGCGTCATAAGGACGATTCGCGGGCCAAACCGCTGCTCGAACACAGCCGCGGTGCGCACGTCGTCTTTGCGCGGTCCGTCTTTCCGGGCAACGACGCGCTGATCGTGCCGAAGACCGACGACGGACGGGTGCTCTTCATCATTCCGTGGCACGGTCACGTCGTCATCGGCACGACCGACATTCCGGTCGAAGGAGCGAAGCTCGACCCGGCCCCGACCCGCGCCGAAATCGATTATATCATCGAGCATGCCAACCGGTTTCTGGCACGGCCCGTCACGCGCGCGGGCGCCCTTTCAGCGTTCGCCGGACTGCGTCCGCTCGTGAATCGCGACAATGCGAGCAGTACGGCGAAACTCTCGCGCGAACACTTGGTCGACGTCTCGCATACCGGAATCGTCACGATCACCGGCGGCAAGTGGACCACGTATCGCAAAATGGCCGAGGACACGGTCGATCGAGCCGCACGCGAAGCCGGGCTCGCACGAACGAAGAGTTCGACCGCCGACATGCCGTTGCACGGCAGCCCCGGCACCGGCGCCGGGCCGAGCGACGTCGATTATGCACTCTACGGAACCGATCGCAAAGCGCTGCACGCGCTCGAAGCGGAGACACCGGCACTGCGGACGCCCCTCGACGCCTCGCTGCCGTACACGCGAACCGAGGTCGTGTACGCCGCGCGTGAAGAGATGGCGCGAACGGTCGACGACGTGCTCTCGCGGCGCACGCGGGCGGCCTTCTTGGACGCGCCGGCTGCGCGCCGGGCGACGGGCGAAGTCGCAGCGATCCTCGCGACCGAGCTCGGGCGCGACGAAGCCTGGCGCCTGGCGCAGATCGCGTCCTTCGAAGCGCTCCTCGCAAGCGACACCGCTGCACTCGCCGGCTAACTGCGCTTCCCGCGCCGGCTTTAGGGTGCTTCGAGGCGCCCTGTGCTAAGCCGTCGTAGTACGACAAGTGCATCAGCTCAACGTCGCGACGGCCTTCTTAGCGGGACTCGTGTCGTTCGTTTCGCCGTGCGTCTTACCGCTCGTGCCCTCGTACCTTTCGTTCCTGACCGGGACCAGCCTCGAAGACCTCAAAGCCGAGTCCAATACGCAAGCGAAGGCGCGCGTCCTCGCGCACGCGCTCGCATTCATCGCTGGCTTCACCGTCATCTTCGTCGCGATCGGGCTCTCCGCGAGCGCTATCGGCGGCATCTTCACGAATAACAAACGTCTGGTCGAGATACTCGGTGGAATCGTGATCGTCGTGCTCGGGCTGCAGATGATGGGTGTTCTCAAGATTCCCGCGCTCATGATGGATAAGCGCGTGCACTTAGCGCCGCGTAAACAATCGCTCTGGGTGTCGTTTCTCGTGGGGCTCGGGTTCGCGGCGGGCTGGTCGCCATGCATCGGACCGATTCTCTCCGCGATTATTCTGCTGGCCGCGCAGGAGCGCTTACCGCAAGCGACGTTCTTGTTATTCGTCTATTCGATGGGGCTCGCGATTCCGTTCCTCATCACGGCTGCGGCGATCACGCAATCGCTCGGCGCACTGAACCGGATCAAACGTTTTCTGCCGGCCATCGAAGCGACGTCCGGCGCAATTCTCGTGGCGACGGGCGTCGTCGTGGCGACGGATCAATTCACGCGCATCGCCGGCTTCTTCTATCAGTACGTGAAACCGCCAAGCCTCTAGTGCTGCGCTTTTGGCTTGCGGCCGCGGCCGTGCTCGGACTCGATCAATACACGAAACATCTCGTCGTAACGAATTTCGCAGCCGGCGAAAGCCGGATCGTCGTGCCGCATCTGTTGTACTGGACGTACGTCCAGAACCACGCAGGTGCCTTCGGACTCTTCGGAACGCAGCCGTGGGTGCTCGTCGGCATGGCGCTCGGGGTGCTCGCCGTCTTCTGGTTCGCCTTCCGCGAGCAAGCCGCGCAATCGCTGCTGGTGCGCCTGGCCTTCGGTGCGATTGCCGGTGGCGCCGTCGGCAACATCGTCGACCGCTTTCATTACGGCTTCGTCGTCGATTTCATCGACCTGCACTGGTGGCCGGTCTTCAACGTCGCCGATTCTTGCATTACGATCGGCGTGCTGCTGCTGTTGCTAGCGTCCTTACAGCGCGATCGCGCCCGGGCGCCCTTGGAATCGTCGCGCGGACGATGATTCCGGCCGCTTTACAGCACGTCGTCGAAGCGGCGGAATCGGGTTCGCGCTGCGATGTTGCGATCGCGCGCGTCTCGGGTGCTTCGCGCGGACGAGTCGCGGCTGCCATTCGCTCGGGTCACGTCCGGCTCAACGGGCACGTACCGAAACCGGCCATGCCGGTGGCGGAAGGTGACGTGCTCGAATACGAAATCGCCGAGCGGCCGGTGCTGGGCGCTGCGCCCGAGGATATCGCACTCGACATCGTGTTCGAAGACGACCACCTCCTCGTCGTCGATAAGCCCGCGGGTATGGTTACGCACCCGGCACACGGCGCGCGCGACGGCACCCTGGTCAACGCGCTGCTCGCGCATGCCGGCGGATTGCCGGGCGATCCGCTACGCGCGGGTCTCTTGCACCGTTTGGACCGTGATACATCGGGTTTACTCGTCGTCGCAAAGACGGCTGCCGCGTTAACCGCCCTCGGTAAGGCCATGATGCGGCGCGAGATCGAACGCACCTATCTCGGCCTCGTCGTCGGACGGCCGGAACATCCGAAAGGCACGATCGACGGCGCTCTCGGTCGCGACCCGCACAACCGTCTCAAGTACGCGCTGCGGGCCGACGGCAAACCGGCCGTGACGCATTACGAGCTGCGCGAGCGGCTGCGCGATGCTGCGGAACTCGCATTCGTTCTCGAGACCGGACGCACGCATCAGATTCGCGTTCACATGAGCGCGCTCGGCTACCCGCTCGTCAACGATCCCGTCTACGGTAAAGTCGATTCGCGCTTCGATTTGCCGGGCCAAGCGCTGCATGCTTGGCGGCTGGCGTTTCCGCATCCGGGAACGGGCGAGCGGCTGGCCTTCGAAGCGGCACCGCCTGCGGATTACAGCGCGGCCCGGGAGTTGCTGCGCCGTTCGTGATCGACCGCGCCCTAGGAACGTTCTCGCTGCAGGCAACCGACGGCGCGGCGCGGCGTGGCACCTTAACGCTCGCGCACGGACTGGTCGAAACCCCCGCGTTCATGCCCGTCGGCACGGCCGCGACGGTGAAAGGGCTGACAGCGGAAGATCTGCGCGACTTCGATACGCGGATCATTTTGGCGAACACGTATCACCTATGGCTGCGGCCCGGGCGCGACACGCTCGACGCACTCGGCGGCCTGCACGCCTTCATGCGCTGGGACCGTAATATCCTGACCGATAGCGGCGGGTTTCAGGTTTTCTCGCTGGAGTCGCGGCGCGAGCTCTCCGATGCGGGGGTGCGCTTCCGGTCGCATCTCGACGGTAGCCAACACGAATTTACGCCGGAGAACGTCGTCGCATTTCAGGAAGCGCTCGGAGTCGATATTGCGATGGCGCTCGACGTGTGCGTGAAGTTGCCTGCGTGCGATGCCGAAGTCGCCGAAGCCGTGCGCCGTACGACTGCGTGGGCGCAGCGCTGCAGCGCGGCGCGGCAAGGTTCTGCGACACAGTTGTTCGGCATCGTCCAAGGTGGACTCGACGAGCGCGCTCGCGAGCGCAGTGCGCGCGATCTCGTGAAGCTCGAATTGCCCGGCTACGCCATCGGCGGCCTATCCGTCGGTGAATCGCGCTCCGATCTGTATCGCATGGCGCGCTTCACGGCGGCGCTGTTGCCCGAAGATAAGCCTCGCTATCTCATGGGCGTCGGAACGGTGCGCGACCTGATCGCCGCGATCGACGGCGGGATCGATATGTTCGATTGCGTGTACCCCACCCGCTGCGGACGGAACGGCCGTTCGCTCGGGCGTGACGGTGACCTCAACATCCGTAACGCCGCCTACGCGCGGGATGAGCGGCCGCTCGACCAATACTGTTCGTGCTCGGTGTGCGCGACATACACGCGCGCATATATCTCGCACCTGTTCCGCGCCAACGAAATGCTCGGACCGCGCTTGCTCTCATACCATAACCTCGCGCTGCTCGCACAGCTCATGGCCGAAGCCCGCGCGGCTATCGCAGGCCGCACCTGGAAAGCCTTTCAGAAAAGCCTTTTTAGCGCATCGGCGCAGCGCGCGATCAGCCCGTAACCGCCGTGACGCAAAGCGTGAGCGACTCTTCTGACGTATTTCGCGCGCTCGGAGCTGGAAAGGAACGTTCCGGCACTTCGCATCATAAGTGGACAAATGTACCGCTTGCCCTCGCGAGCACGAACGGGCACGCTTGCCTACCGCTGAACCGCCGCTGCTCGAAGCGCGTGGTATTACGCGTAGCTTCGGTCGCGTCACCGCTTTACGCGGGGCGGACTTCACGGTGCATGCCGGAGAAGTTTCGGCGATCGTCGGCGACAACGGCGCCGGCAAATCGACGCTCATCAAAATTCTCTCCGGCGCGCTCGCCGCGGATGGGGGTGAGTTGCTGCTCGACGGCAGGCAGATTCACCTGACCTCACCGCAAGAAGCGCGCGATCACGGCATCGAAACCGTCTATCAGGATCTCGCGCTCGCGCCCGCACTGGACGTCGCGTCGAACTTGTTTCTCGGACGTGAGGCACGCGTTGCGGGGCCGCTCGGCCGGCTTGGGTTTCTCGACGACCGCTTCATGCGCGAACGCGCGCGCCAAGAAATGAACGAGCTGCAGATCGGTTTGTCATCGGTACGGCAACCGGTGTTCACGTTGTCCGGCGGTCAGCGGCAAGCGATCGCCGTCGCGCGCGCGACTGCCTGGGGAAAGCGGATCGTCATCATGGACGAGCCGACCGCCGCGCTCGGCGTGCGCGAGTCGGCGATGGTGCTGCAGCTCATCACGCGGATTAAGGCCGCGGGGGTCGCGGTCATCATGATCAGTCATAGTATGCCGGAAGTCTTCGAAGTTGCGGACCGTATCACGATCTTGCGGCTGGGGCGCACCGTTCGCCAGATGCGAAGTTCCGAATCTTCGATGACGGATGTTGTCGCCTTTATGACGGGTGCGTCGGTCGAACGGGTCGCCGAACTCGAGCGGGACGAGCGGTGAGTGAAGCCGCGGCGGAACCTTCGGCCTCCGGGAAGCCACGCAAGCTCGCCCTCTTCGACCGTTCGACCAACGCGTACATCTTGCTCGTGCTGGCGGCACTGGTCGCATTCTTTAGCGCGATCAGTCCCAATCACGCGTTTTTCGACCGCTCCAACTTCGTCAACATCGCGTGGGATACGGCCGAGATTCTATTGCTTGCGATTGGTGAAACGTTCGTCATCATCACGGCCGGCATCGATTTGTCGGTCGGCACGCTGCTGATGCTCTCGGGCGTGGTCGCGTCGTGGGTCATCGCGCAGACGGGCGGTCCGCCGGCCCTCGTGGCCAGCGGCCATTCGCCGAACGCCGCGACGGCAATTCCACTGGGAATCGCGGCAGCGCTGGCGGTCGGCACGTTCGGCGGCTTCGTCAATGGGACGCTCGTCACGCGCCTTAAGATGCCCGCTTTCATCGTAACGCTCGGCGTCTTCAGCATTGCGAACGGGCTCGGCGATCTCATCAGTGCGAACGGCGCGGCCGGTCAATCGGCGATTCCGCCGATTCCGCAATCCTTTGCAAACTCGCTCGGCAACGGCAATCTCGCCTTCGGTATCCCGACGCTCGTCTTCATTGCGGCGGTGGTCGCGTTCGTCGCGCACGTCGTGCTGACCCGAACGATCTTCGGGCGCCGGACGTTCGCCGTCGGCAGCAACTTGGAGGGCTCGCGGCTCGCAGGCGTGCCGGTAAACAGTCATCTCGTGTGGGTGTATGCCGTTGCGGGGTTTATGTCCGGACTGGCCGGCGTGCTCGATCTGGCGCGCTTCCATACGACCGACATTCAAGGCCACAGTCTGGACAATCTCAATGCCATCGCGGCCGTCGTTATCGGCGGCACGAGCCTCTTTGGGGGAACCGGATCCATCGTCGGCACCGTTATCGGTGCGTTCATCCCGACGGTTCTCCGTTATGGCTTCACCATCCAAGGCATCTCGTCGTTTTGGCAAGATGTCGTCGTCGGCGCGATTATCATCGTCGCCGTCCTATTCGATCAAATTCGCCGTCGTCGCGTTACGTAGGAGGTTTCGCCCATGCTTAAACGACTGCTCGTTACAGCCGCGCTCGTTCCGCTCGCCTCGCTGACCGTTTCGCTGCCGCGCACCGCGCCGCAAGCTAGAGCGGCTACGCCGTACAAAATCGTGCTTATCGCCGGGATAGCATCGGATGCGTTTTACATTACGATGAATCACGGCGCGCAAGCGGAAGCTGCCAAAGAAGGCGCGACCGTTCAATTCAGCGGGTCGCCCGCTGCCTTTAGCCCCTCGACACAACTGCCTTATCTCAACGCCGCGATCGCTCAAAAGCCGGATCTCATCCTGATCGCGCCGACCGACAAAGTTGCCTTGCAGGCGCCGATCCAGCAAGCCGTCGCCGCTCACATCCCGGTCATTCTCGTCGATACGACGCTCGGCGATCCGTCGATTGCGCTAACAACGATTTCATCGGACAACGTTGCCGGCGGCGTGAAAGTCGCCGACGCCTTGGCGGACGCGATCGGGAAGAAGGGCGACGTCGCCGTGGTGAGCGTTTCCCCCGGTGTCAGCACCACGGACGAACGCGTGGCGGGGTTCAATCGCGAGCTTGCCAAAACCCCGCAGATCAAGAGCCTCGGGGTGACGTACACGGGTGACGACCAAACCCGCGCTAATTCCGTGACGAAGGGTCTCGTCGCAGGGCACCGCGATCTTGCCGGCGTCTTCGCGACCAACGTCGTTACGGGCGGCGGCGTGACGGCCGCTGCCAACGAATTGGGTCTTTCCGGCAAGCTCAAACTCGTCGAATTCGATGCGGAGCCCGCCCAGATCGAAGCCGTCAAGGCCGGCACGATTACGGCGCTCGTCGCGCAGGATCCGTACCATATCGGTGAGCTCGGCGTTCAGTACGGCATAGAGTATCTCAAAGGCAAGCGTAACTTCGAGAAGCACTACGGCACGGGCGAAGCGATCATCACGAAAGACAACGTCGATAGCCCGGCCGTCAAGAACTATCTATACTCGAAGTAAAGCTTCGCGTCCACTCAATCGTCACGCGGGGCGGCGCCGTCCACTCGGTTCTCCGTTTGCGACGCCTGCAGCCAGGCGAAAAGCGGTCGAGCCGTGTATTCGCGCACCGGCTTGGTGCACATCAAGCCCAGAGCAGTGACGTCCGCCCTTACCCAGTTGCTTCGGCTAAGCCCGTAAGCGTGATAGACTTGCTCGTACCGCGCACCGTCAAACGGCGGGCAGTCTCTGACAGTTATGAGAAAGCGAAAGCAATGGAAACAGACGATCGATTTGTGGAACTCGAGCAAGATGACGCCGGCCACGATACCGGTGCTCTGGAGAATACCGATATTGACTCAGATGAGGAGATGGACGGCGAAGTAGATGCGGGGGGTGCCGGCGCGATTGGACAGCGAAACGATTGAAGGCCGGCGCAGCAACCTTGCGGCGCTGCGCCGGCCGGCTGGTCCGGCAACTTAAGAAGGAGCCGAGCACACGCTTCGGCTCGCCAGATCAGCGGTAGCCGCGACCGCCCCCGGCACGGACGTTCCCGCCGCCGACGGAGCGCCCATAAGCTCGCTGAACGCCGCCGCCGCGACCGGCATATCCGCCACGGCCGTAGTACCCGCCGCCATGGCCACCATTACCGTAATAGCCTCCGCGGCCATAGTAGCCGCCGTGACCGTAATAGCCATCGTGACCGTAATCGTCGCGGTGACCGTAATAGCCCCGGCCACCATAATAGCCATGTCCGTAGTAGCCGCTACCAAAAAAGATTCCGACGGAACCGTACGCAGCCGGGTAATACGGATAAGGCCCCGGATACCCGTATCCGTATCCATAGGGAACTCCCTGATATGCTTCATCGAGAAGGTACGGGTACGCGTACGTGACGGACGAGCGGGTTTCGTAGGGCGTATCGATTTCATTCGCGCTGAAGGACGAGCCCGCATTGTGGCCGAGAATCGTAACCGACTGCCCGGGAGCTAAGGTGAGGCCCGTCGGATTGATAATCGTCCCGTCGTGCAACGTAACGTCGTCGATGAAGCCGCGGTCGTCGTGCACGAGAATCTTGTATTTGCCTGAGACGGAAGAGATCGTTCCCTTGATCGACTCCTCTCCCGTCGCATAACTGGGAAGCGGGCTCGCGACCGCTGCGGAGCATACGCCGGCTAGGACGGCGGCGATGGTAAACGAGCGAATGAAGGTCGTTGGCAGCATGTTGTGTTCGTCCGGTGACTAGCAGTGTAGAACGTAAGTATACGGCACTTGAGAAGCGTGCGCGCAGCTCATTTTTCTCGAGCGCCGTTCTGAACGGACAATTCGAGTCGATACCCGTCAACATCTTGCAGCCAGAGTCCCAGATGCGGAGAGCCGGGAGCTTCGGGGCCAATCTCATCGCCCGGGTCCTCGAGCACGACCTTGCGCTGCTTCAAGTACGCGAGCGCGGCGCGCAACGTCTGCATGTTCGGCAGGTGAAAAGAAATGTGGCCTAGCGTCTCGGGCTGCGGATTCCCACGCTGCAGAACGATGGTTACATGGTCGCTTTCGACTGCCACGCCGTCGTCGAATTCGAAGGCTTCCCGCAGACCGAGGTTTTCGACGTACCAGTTTGCGCTGCGCCGCGGCTCCCGCACGGAGAGGCCGAAGTGTCCGACGTTGCCGAGCTGAAACGGGGCGCTCATAAAGCGTCTTTCTCCATCCGACGGGCCTCATAATCGGAGCTCGTAGTCGATCGTGAGCGGGGCGTGATCGGAAAAACGGACGTCGCGATCGATCCTCGCGCGTCGCACGAACGAAGCGAGATCCGGCGTGACGAGCTGGTAATCGATGCGCCAACCTTGATTGCGCTTGAAGTAGCCTGGGAATTGCGACCACCAGGTGTAGCGGCCCGCGTTGCGGTCGAGAGCCGGCCCCAGTCGAAGCGCACGAATCGGCCTTCCGCATCCATGTCGGGCATACCGAGACCGCGCACGATGCGATCCGGCGGCCGCTTCGCGTATATGGCAACGCCGCTGTAGCCTTTCTTTTCCGCATCGACGAATGCCGAAGCCGGGTAGTGCTCGAGCTCAAGCGCTTCGGGAGGCAATTGATGCTCCTGTGCCTTCGTCTCTTGCATGCACAAAACGTCGGGCGACTCGCTCAGCAGCCACGTGAAAAAGCCCTTGCGTGCGGCCGAGCGGATACCGTTGGCATTGAAGGTCGTAACGCGAAGCATGCGCGGAGGCGGTTCGTCATGCGTCCCGCCTCGGCCGCCCACCGGGGTGAAACTACGAGCCGGCGGTGAAAGACCCAGCAATATGGCTCAGCCGGCGGGCGTACCGACCGTAACGATTCCGCTCGATTCGGATGCGACGACGATTACCGTCGGCGAACGCCATGTCGGGCTCACGAATCTGGGCAAGATTTTTTTTACGGAAGCCGGGCTAACGAAGCGCGATCTCCTGCAATATTACGCGGACGTCGCTCGGCTGCTGCTCCCGCACCTCCGAGAGCGCGCGATGGTCATGAAGCGCTATCCTCACGGCGCAGCCGGGGACTTCTTCTTCATGAAGCGCACGCCGCCCGGGGCTCCGGCGTGGTTGCAAACGTGTTCGATCGAGCATGGGTCCGGCAGTATCATCGCCTTTCCGATCGTCGACGATCTCTCGGCCCTCCTGTGGATTATAAATCTCGGCTGCATCGATCTCAATCAGTGGTACGCGCGCTGCGACGACGTCGGCCGCCCCGATTACCTGCACTTCGATCTCGACCCGGTCAAAGACGACGAACTCGGCGCGACGGCATTCGAAACCGTTTGTACCGCGGCGCTCGCACTGCGCTCGGCGCTTGGCGAAATCGGGCTGCCGGCCTATGCCAAGACCTCCGGATCCAACGGCATCCACCTGTACGTCCCGATCGCACGCGGGCCCCTGCAGCATGACGTGTGGCGCTTTGCCAAGGCATTCGCTTTCGCAGTTGCAGGCCGCCATCCCGACATTCTCACCGCCGAATACAAGATAGCGAAACGGCCGAAGAATCGCGTGCTCGTCGATTACAATCAAAACGCGTGGGGCCGGACCCTCGCTTCCGTGTATTCGGTGCGCCCGACGCCGCGCGCGAGCGTGTCGACACCGGTCACCTGGGAAGAGATCGAGCGCGGCTTCGCGATCGCGGATTTTCGCGTCGACAACGTGCGCGCGCGATTTGCGAAGACGGGCGATCTGTGGGCGCCCCTGGTAGCGAGGGACGGTCGCTTCGATCTTGCTTCGCTCCTCGAATCAGAACCGCAGCCGGTACGCAAACGCACGACCGCTCGCTCATCGAAGGGAGCCTCTCCATAGGCGCGTGTCGGGCTGAGCCGATTTTCCGGCAACGCAAGATTCGGTGCGGCGGCCGAATCCTGCGCGCACCCGCGCCGCGCAGATACGCGCCGGAGCGCAGCGGTGGGCCGCGTCGGAGGCGAGAACGAGATCGGCATGGCTGCCGGTGCTGCCGTGCGTTCCGTCGACCATCGCTGGTCCGGAGCCGTCGCGGTCTTCTACATTTTCCTATGGGCTTCGGCGTACGTACCGAGTAAGATTGCTTCGACCGGCAGCCCTCCACTTTGGTTTCTGGCCGCGCGTTTCGGAACGGCAGGCTTCGTACTCGCGCTCCTCGCGCTCGCATGGCGACGACCGTTTCCCAGTACGAAGCGCGCTTGGCTCGTTGCAATCACGCTCGGAATTCTCGGCAACGCCCTGTACCTCGGCCTAACGTACACGGCGCTCGCCCATCATCTCTCTTCGGGACTGGGAGCGATCGTCGCGAGTACGAATCCGCTCGTGCTCGCCATCGTCGCGCCCCGTGCGCTCGGAGAACCGCTCGATGCGCGCAAAGCGCTCGGACTGGCGTGCGGCTTCGGCGGCGTACTTGCGATCGTACTCGCACGCGCGGGCACCGGCACGGCAGCACCGCACGACGTGTTGCTTGCCTTCGGCGGCGTTTGCGCGAGCGTCGCGTCGACCGTTCTCTTCAAACGTGCCGCCCTAGGCCAAGATCTGCTGGCGTTGTCGGCCGTGCAGATGCTCGCAGCCGGTGTAGTAATCGTGCCCGTCGCCTGGTTGACGACCGGAATGCCGCACGCTGCGCTCACGGGCGCGCTCGGAGCGTCGTTCGCCTATCTCGTCGTCGTGCTCAGCGTGGGCGCAACAGTCATCTGGTTTTGGTTGCTCGGACGCGGTGAAGCGAGCCGCGTGAGCGCTTTCTATTACTTGACCCCGGTGTTCGGGCTCGCGCTTTCCGCCTTGCTCTTGCACGAGCGCGTCGAACCGCACGATATGATTGGACTCGCGGCGATCGCGGCCGGCATCTTGCTCGTTCAACGAGGATGAGTGCAGGCGCGCTTCGGCGGTCGCTTTCCTCGCCGACTTCCGGCTTTCAGTCTTGCGAAACTTTGCGCTCCTTCGACCGTACGTGGGGCGTGATTTCGCGTGCCGCGCTGATCGTCGCCCTGGTGTTAGTCCAGGCTGCCGTCGCGGTTGGCATCGTTCTCGCGGTTCGCGGTGGCCAGACCGGTCGCTCGTCCATGCGGCACACCGGTGCAGAGGTCGTATCTAGTTCGAATCTCGTCGAGGGCGGTCCGCACCGGATATTCGACGCCGGCTCCCATCCGGCGCTGAACGTTGATATCGGCAACGCGGACCTAACCATACGCACGGGCAACGCATCGCAGTTCGACGTCTCCGTGAGCAAGAGCGCAGCGTACGGAATCTTCCGCGCCAGGGCGCCGCTCGCAGCGCGCAAAGACGGCGAGACGATTCGTATCGCGACGACCGCCGAACACAGCTGGTCGATGGGCGACGACCGCATGGTCACGGTGGTCGCGCCTCCGGGAAACCGGGTCATTGTCGTCAATGCCGGCAACATCAAAGCGGACGGCCTGCGTGCCGAGGCCGTATTCAACAGTGCGAACGGCAACATCACGGTTGAAGATTACGTCGCACCCGCGCTCCATGTAGCATCCTCGAACGGGCGGATCTCTCTGCTTCGGATCGTTGCGACGCGCCTCGACGTAAAGAGCAGTGACGGTCGCGTTGAGGGCACCGCTCTGCAAGTGCGTGACGGCAGTGTCGAGAGCGACAATGGCCCGGTAACACTCGGATTCGCTGCGGGCGCCGATACGCTAGTTACGGCCGAGACGAGCAACGGTACCGTCCGCGTTTCGGACTACGCCGGAGCGCCGACCGTCGCGACCGCGCGCAGTTCCGGCGCTGACGGTGACGCATCATCGTCACGAACCGTCCGCATCGGCGCCGGTAACGGACGGTTCGACGTGCATTCGAGCAACGGCAACATCCATCTCAGCCAGTCGAAATATAACGACCCGGCGAAACCGGCCGGCGGCTCCGGCTCCTCCGGGGCCAATATGACCGCGGGTTACGACCTAATCGTATCGCCGCCGATAGTCATTCGCCGTCAGCCTGCCTAACGATTGTCGCGAGCCACCCATTGCGAGCATGTTCGCCTGCACTGCGAGGCACATGAGCGCCGGGAGCCGATGGGTCATGAGGCTGAGCCGACGACGCGCGACCAAAGCATGGGCGTGCCTTATGCCATTGCATTAAGCGCCGTTACGGAACGGGTTCACAATGGTTAGCCGGCCATCGATGATCTGTCCGTGCTGCATATCTTCGGTAAGAAGCATCGTACACTTCGCCTCTAAGGCTGAGGCAATGATGAGCGAATCATAGAAGCTGTAGCCGAGCCGCTGGGCAATGCGCGTAGCAGCGTCATGCGTCCGTTCGGTTATCGGGAGGCATTCGGTGCATAGCGCCCGCAAGATGCGCAGTGCGTCGGTCACCTGCGGCCACGAGCGCTCGAGCTTGCGTCGTGCCATGTTCGCAAATTCGTTCAAGACCTGTTCGCTGATAGTGCCGCCTTCGGCGAGATATGCTTGAGCGAGCGTGGTGCGAGCGTCGTTGTCTGTCGCCGCATAGAGGACTACATTGGTATCGAAGAATTTCTTACCGTTCATTCGCGTCGTCGCGGCTAAATGCAAAGCCGGGCGGCAGTTTCCAATTGAGGGCTTTCAGCCGCTCGAGCGCTTTCTTTCGGCGAGTATCGCGCCCGATCCTAAGGTGGCGAGGTCCGGCAATCTGAATCTCGATCTCATCCCCCTCTTCGAGCTCGAGCAACTGGACGACCGACGCCGGGATTCGGATCGCTAAACTATTTCCCCATTGGCTTACTCGCACACAACGCGCTCCGCTTTAGATATACTTTATTTAGGTATATCTAGTGAACTTCCTTGTTCCATAAGCCCGCGTTACAGCTACTTTGTCCCTTTTGTGCAAGTATCACAGCGTGGAAACCGCAGATACAAGCAAAATCAACCGTGAACGCGTGGCTCGCAAAAGTAAAGAACGTATCGCTCTCGCAGTCATATTCTTTGCCGATGGCTGCACCTTCGGTATCTGGGCCGCTCATATTCCACAGATTCAGCAGACTTTAGGCTTACAAGCCGGCGGCCTTGCAATCGCACTCTTCGGACTCGTCGGCGGCGCGATGATCGCCATGCCGACTGCAGGCGCGATCGTGGCGCGCATCGGCAGCAGCCGGTTGACAAATTTCGGAGCAATCGTTTCGCTTGCAGCTCTTGCGGCACCGGGCGCGGCGACGTCGCTCTTCTGGCTCGTAGCGGGCACCTTTATATTTGGGCTAACGCGCGGTCTGCTGGAGGTGGCCATGAATGCCAATGCGATCGCGCTGCAGCGGGATATCGGGCGTCCGATCCTTTCGAGCTTTCATGGCTGCTTCAGCCTGGGCGGTTTCGCGGGCGCAGGGATTGGCGCACTCGAGCTTGCTCTGGGCGGGACGACGTTCGAGCATCTAGCGGCGGTCGGGCTCGGACTCGCTCTGGTTGCCGCCGTTGCCGGACGCAGCGTGTATGAAGATCGCGTGGTAGCCGCAGGCGAAATGAGTAAGCTTTCGCGCCGTCGAGTCGTTACGCCGGCATTACTTGCTCTGGGCGTGGCGGCGTTCTGTGTTCTGCTCGGCGAGGGCGCCCTAACCGACTGGAGCGCGGTCTTCCTGCGTACCGTCATCGGCGTCACCGTAACTGCGGCCGCGACAGGCTACGCGGCGTTCTCGCTTGCCATGATGGCCGGACGTTTTGCAGGCGATCGCATCGTACATGCGCTTGGTCCGCGTACGGTCGTGGCCTACGGGAGTTTAACCGCCGCCGGCGGGATGGCTCTCCTGCTCATCCTGCCCTCCTACTGGACAACGATTGCCGGCTTTACGCTGGTCGGCATCGGCCTTAGCAACGCGGTCCCAGTCATCTTCGGTGCGGCAGGTGACGAGGTCCCGGACGGCGTCGGCGTTGCCACCGTCTCGACCCTCGGTTACGCGGGGTTTCTCGCCGGGCCGCCACTTATCGGCGGCATCGCGCAATTCGCTGGGCTACGCGTTGGTCTTAGCATCGTCGCTCTCGCGTGCTCGCTTGCCGCGATCGCCGGTTTGCGGTACATTCGCCGCGCCGAAAACAGGTGACGATCCGTGACAACGGCTTCGCTGCTTGAGTTTCATTGTGCGGATGAAACGGCAGTCTGCGCAAACAGCGCTGCTCCCAATCCTGACGATCAAAGCGTCAAGCATCGCGCCATCTGAAGCTGTTGGGAAAGCCGTGTATGATTTGAGTCGAGGGCGCGTTTCTGTATGGCCCGCGCCAAGAGGGGTCGCCGACCGTAACTGTGCCGCCCTGTGCCCGGTCGTCGATGCTGAAGTTTACCGCAAAGCGGTACCGAGCGTTTACGGCGACTCCTTGACAGGATGCAGGTTTGAAACGGCTGTAGTGGGCGGCGTCGGCGGCAGCAGAATCGAGCGCGGGATTACGGCTCGAGACTTCAACCAACGTAACGATCACCGTGCCACTTCTGCCGATGACCAGAGTCAGAGTCGTGCGGCCTTGAGCACCTTGTTGGAATGCTATATCCGGATAGGGAGGGCGAGCCGGAGCGCGCAACCTCACAGGCTGGAAAGCGCTTGCGCATGCCGGAATCGTCACCGGAACAGTCATCTTTTTCGCCGTCATCGTGTGATAGAGTGAAGCGATGGAGGCTTTCTCGCTCCTAAGATCGAGCACATTGTTTGCTTCACTCGTCGTGTGTTTCATTGCGGCACCAAAGCGTGCGAATGGGGACGGTGGAAACTTTACGATACGAGACATCGACGCGGGAGCGACGATATCGAACGCCGGTCGATACGGAGCGCTGGAAGCCAACGGCAGCGGACGACAAGGCGTGCATTTTGTGCCGGCTCCGCAGCGTGACGGAGTGCCCGCCGGAAGATACGCCGTGGTCGCCGGAGCTGTTGCCTCCGCAGACGCTACAACCTACGTTCCTGCGGCGCCTTTCGTCGTCCCGGCGCGAAGGGTCGGGCAACACTTTCTTCGCGTGACGACTCAGCTGGGAAGCGTCCAGCCCACGGCCGACTTTGTTACGCTCGCGGCGATCGACACCGACCGGCATCCAGCGCGGCTCACGTTCGCGGGCGCGAAGCCACTCATCGTGGACAGCGACGCCGACGTCGCGCACCTTGTCGAGGTCCGTCCGCTCCTGTCGGACGCGAACGTCGTCCGCGCGCAGAGCGCGTTCTCAGGTCGCGACGCGTGGACACTCGGCCCGGTTGACCTAACGTGCGTCACCGCTCCGAACAAAACTGTATTGCTCGCCGGCGGGACCCGCGTGCGCATCGAAGGCATCGCGCGCGTCCAGAACCTGCCATCCTTTCACGCTATCGGTCAGCAGAACGCTTGGTATCGAGATAGTCCCTCGTCGTTCTGGACGACGGATCCACTCGTGGTCATCGTTCGCATACCGCACGGCGCAGATATCGTCGGCGCATCGATTTCCGTGCCGGCCGTCGAGCCCGAACCTTGGGACGCGCCCGGGACCGGTGCGATGCTGCCGGTCGGCACGCGCGTCGGCAACGCCGGTATCGTCGGTCCGCCGGGAGCTACGCCGTTACCAAACGGTAAGGACTCCGCGCCACCTGCCACGTCTCTCGTTGAGGGGTGTGAAATCGGTACGAACGACTTGTCGGATCCGTGGGAATTGCAGCGCACTTTTTCAGTGCACTCGCCAGCCTCCTTCGTCGATTGGAGCAGGAGCACACATCAAGCGCTGAGCGAGCAGCGCATCATTGTCGGCATGCCACGCGCGGCCGTCGCCTTCGTCGACGGCTATCCCGACACATATGGCTCGGCTGACCAATTAAATCATTTCGCCACCTGGAGCTACGATTCGCCGCCGCCTTTTAGCTTTAGCATTGGTTTCGATCGAAACGGCCGCGTCGAATCGTATCAACCACCCGGTAATTTGCCTTAGCGAGACCGATGCCAGATTCTAACCGGTGCGCGGCGCGATTTGTCCCTTGCATCGCCGGTTAAAACGTATGCTTCACGGTGGACCGTTAGCGACGGTCGTCATGTGACCATTTGCGGCAAGCACCTTAGGGACGCTTAGGCGCCGGAGGAAGCAAGGCGATGAACAGCAGGAAGAGGCGCAAAAATCCGAGCGAGATGGCTTGCGTTCGAGCTCGTCGATCCGTTCGGCCATTATAGAGCTCTCTCGACGTAGAGATGACAGATACACGAGAGCGGAGGCGCTACATGCATGGCTGAGTGCGATTCCCAAGTCAGTCGGCATCCCACGATTCCGGCCCTGGCGAGCGTAAGAGAGCTACTGTGAGAGGACACCCTGAGATTCCCTTCGGGATTCCGCCGATGGAAGCACGTTTAGTCGATGCGATACCGCGTGAAGCGGGCTATCAGTACGAGCCCAAGTGGGACGGGTTCCGCTGCATCGCCTTCTGCGACGGTGATGAGATTCGCTTGCAATCGAAAACAGGTCAACCCCTCGAACGTTACTTTCCCGAGGTGGTCGCGGCGTTACGCAACTTGCACGTTGCAAGCGTCGTTCTCGACGGCGAACTCGTGGTTCCGGTGGGCGATGCGCTGGCGTTCGACGACCTTCTGCAGCGTATCCATCCGGCCGCCTCGCGCGTCGCGAAGCTTTCGCGCGAGCGGCCGGCGACCTATTTGCTATTCGACATGCTGCTCGCGGGCGACGATACGTCTCTGTTGGACGTACCGCTACACGAACGACGCAGCCGGCTGGAAGACTTCGTGGCGCGCTACGTGGCGCCGAACGACGAGCGCTTACGGCTCTCGCCCGCAACACGCGACGTCGCAGTCGTCGACGGCTGGTACGCACGCGTCGGCGGCGCGCTCGACGGCGTCGTTGCCAAACGTCTCGACGCGGTCTACCGAACGGGCGAACGGGATGCCGTCGTCAAAATTAAAGCAATCCGAAGCGCGGATTGCATCGTCGGCGGTTACCGCGTTACCGAACGCGGCACGGTGGGTTCGCTGCTGCTGGGTCTCTACGACGGCGAGGGACGCCTCGACTACGTCGGTTTTACGTCCGGTTTTTCTGCAACTGCGAAGCTCGCGCTCATCGAGCGGCTAATACCGCTTCACGTACCTGCGGCGGAGTCATTCGACGGGCGCGCCCCGGGCGGTCCGAGCCGTTGGAACCGCGGCAAATCGACTGAGTGGCAACCCTTGCGCCCGGAACTCGTGCTCGAAGTGTCCTTCGATCAAGTTACGAGCGACCGCTTCCGGCATGGAACGCGACCCTTACGGTGGCGTCCCGACAAGGCTCCCCGTTCGTGCACGCTCGATCAGATTGCCTCGAACGATCGGACATTGCTGTTATTTGCCTAGCGCCGACCCGGTCGCGCCCTCGTTTGCGGCCCCCTCAACTTTACGTCGTCAAGGCGAAGAGCATAGACTCATCGAGCGCCGCGCGAACGGCGCGGACGCGGGCCGCAATGCGAGCGAAGGTTGTGGCATCGATGGCTTGCGCCGCATCGCAACGCGCTTGCTCTGGCGCGGGATGCATCTCGACGATGGCGCCGTCCAGCCCGGCCGCTGCGGCGGCGAGAGTTAAGGGCTCGATAAGCGTCCGCCGTCCAGACGCGTGCGAAGGATCGAGAATCACCGGCAGATGCGTAAGCTCTTTTAGGCGTAGCGCGCCGCCGAGATCGGCGACGTTACGCGTATGGCGATCGAATCCGCGGATACCGCGCTCGCATAAGACGACATTCGGGTTTCCCTCGACGAGGATGTATTCCGCAGCCGCCAATAGCTCCTCGAGCGTTGCAGCCGGTCCGCGCTTAAGCAGTATCGGTCGCCCGGTTTGCGCGGCTGCGCGAAGTAATGGAACGTTCTGCATGTTGCGCGCGCCGATCTGGATCATGTCGCAATACGCTGCGACGAGCGGCACGTGACGCTCGGCCAGCGCTTCGACGACGACCGGCAGCCCGTGGCTTCCCCCGGCGTTTGCGATGAGCGGCAAACCGGCGTCGCCCAAGCCTTGAAAGTCGTAGGGCGAGGTGCGCGGCTTATACGCACCGCCGCGTAACATCGCTCCGCCGGCGCTCGCAACGGCGGCGGCTGCCGACGAAATCTGCTCTTGCGTCTCGATCGCGCAGGGGCCGCCTATGAGCGCGAAGCCGCCGTCACCAAAAACGGCACTCCCCGCAAGCACGACGGTCGTTATCGGTGTGAGACGTTCGGCGAGACGATACGGTACGGGCATACACTCCTCGGACAATAAAAAAACCACCCCGGTGAGGGCGGCTGTAAAGAACGTCGGACGTTCTGAGCGCGCGCCTACAGCACCGGCACATTCGTGCGGCGGTACCAGTACCAGTAGCTAAACACGTGGCGCAACATCAGCGTTACCGTACCGCGCGCGAATGCAAAAGTCAAGCGTGCGGGACACCGGCCGTCCGACCTTAAAGGGCGCTCTTCGCCGTCGTTTCGAGGATGCTCGTGATGTACTCGGCAGCGTGGAGCTTCGCCAGGATACTCTCGACATCGGCCGGAGCCCGCGTCTCGAACGTGATGTCGAGGTCCACGTTTTTTGAAGAGACGTCATGGAAATGGCGCTGATGGGTGACGTCGAGGATGTTGGCTCCCGATTCTCCGATCAAGCGAGCGACGTCGGCAAGCACTCCCGCCCGATCGTTGATCTCGACGCGCATGCGCACCACGCGGCCTTCGCGCAATCGAACGCGTTCTATCACGTTGGCGAGCAACCCGGTATCGATATTGCCGCCGCATACGATGAGCCCCACTCGGCGCTTTGCGAAACGCTCCGGATGGTCGATCAGCGCGGCTAGCGGAACTGCGCCCGCGCCTTCGGTGATAAGCTTCTCCTCTTCGATAAAGAGATGAATCGCGCGTTCGATCGACTGCTCCGAAACGAGCAAGACATCGTCCACAAGTTCGCGTGCGATCGCGAGGGGTATGTCGCCGATCGACTTGACTGCGATACCCTCGGCGACGGTTTGCCCGCCATGCACCGGCGGCAGACCGCCACGGATTTGGTAGAACGACGGATAGAGCTGCGTCTGCACTCCGATAACTTCGATGTGCGGCGCGAGCGCTTTAGCGACGACGGCTACTCCCGCTATCAGACCACCGCCTCCGATGGGAACGAGCAGCACGTCGAGGTCGTCCACGTCGCGCAAAAACTCGAGAGCGGCCGTGCCTTGCCCGGCGACGATGCGCTCGTCGTCATACGGATGAACCAGCGTGAGGCCTTTATCGGCAGCCACCGCGTGCGCGAGTAGCGACGCTTCTGCGAGCGTCGCGCCGGTCAGGACGATTCTCGCTCCGAACGCCTGCGTGCGGCGCACCTTCGTATACGGCGTGTTGACCGGCATCACGATCGTCGCCGGAATGTCGAGGCGCAACGCCTGATACGCAACGGCTTGCGCGTGATTCCCCGCCGACATCGCAATCACGCCGCGCTCGCGTTCGGCCCGCGTGAGTTGCAGCATGCGATTGGCCGCTCCCCGATCCTTAAAGGCTCCGGTGCGTTGCCGCGTTTCGAGTTTCAGGGCGACCCGAGCGCCGGTTTTATCGGATAGTGAAGCTGCGTGCAGCGCGGGCGTGCGCACGGTGTACGCGGCGATCCGCTCGGCAGCCGTTTTGACGTCGTGCAAGGTGACCGGAAGCGTCATCTCGCGAAATACGACGCGCGCATACCGTTTCCAGGGGAAGCGACCCGCCACGCGCGGCGATTTTAGGGGGTGGTAACCTGCCTCGCTGCGGCCTCTTTTTGCTTCAGCCACGCACGCACGGACTCGACCTTGCTACCCAGGAACGCCATATAGCCGCCGGATAACAAAAACTCTTTGCGCAGCGGATCCAACGTGAAGGTGACGCTTCCGCCGTCATCGCGCGTGACGGTTTCGTTCGCGAGGTCGATACGCAAGCGCTTCGACTCCAACAACGCGTCGATTTCGGCAGCCGGGACCTCGATCGGCGCGATGCCGTTGTTGTACGCGTTTTCGTGGAAGATGCGCGCGAAGCTCGGCGCGACCACCGCCCGGAAGCCACGATCGGCGAGCGACCACGCTGCGTGTTCCCGCGAACTGCCGCACCCGAAATTTTCCCGCGCGACGATGATCGAAGCATCCGGATATTTAGCGTGTAACTCCGGACCGCCGGTCATGCCTGTGAAGAGATGTTTGCCGAGGCCCGTCTTCTCGATACCGGTTAAGTGATGCGCCGGAATGATTTGATCGGTATCGATATTCGCCCGGTCGAGCGGCAACACGACCCCCTCGATAACGGCAGCACTCGCGGCCACGCTCATGCAAACACCTCGCCTCGAGCCGGCACCGGTAGTTCGTCCGGCGACGCAATGCGGCCGAGTACTGCGCTCGCAGCCACGACGGCAGGCGAGGCGAGGTGAACGCGACCGCCGGCTCCCATACGGCCCGGAAAATTGCGGTTCGTCGATGAGATACAACGAGCCTCGGGTGCGAGGACGCCCATCGACATGCCGAGACACGGGCCGCACGACGAATGCGTCCACAAGGCTCCCGCATCCTGGAAAACGTCGTGCAGACCCTCACGTTCGGCGGCCCGCTTCACGGCTTGCGAACCCGGCGTGACGATCGTCGGCACGCTGACCGTACGTCCGCGCAAGATGTCAGCCGCCGCACGAAGATCGGAGAGCCGCGCATTCGTGCACGATCCGACGAACGCCTGATCGATCGCAAGCGAGCGCATCGGCGTCCCCGGTTCTAGCCCCATGTAACGTAGTGACGCTTCACTCGCATCGTGCGGCACGACACCGTCGATCGGCACCGATTCGCCGGGATTCGTGCCCCAGGTAACGATCGGCCGCAGTTCGCTTACGTCGAGAACGAGTTCACGATCGTAGCTCGCGCCCGTGTCCGCACCGAGTTCGCGCCAAGCGCGAACCTTCGCTTCGAAGGCTTCGCCGACCGGCTGATTCTCGCGCCCGCGCAAATAAGAAAACGTCGTTTCGTCGGGCGGGCACATGCCCGTCGTCGCGCCCGCTTCGATCGCCATGTTGCAGAGCGTCATACGCTCGTCCATCGAAAGCGCTTCGATGCACGTGCCGGCGTACTCGAGCACGTAGCCCGTCCCACCTTTGAAGCCGAGCGTCGATATGACGTGCAGCGCGAGATCCTTTGCAGTCGCGCCGTGACCGAGCTCCCCATTAATCGTCACGCGCATTACTTTGGGCCGCTGCAGCACGAGACAGCCGGCGAGCATCGCGCCGCCTTGCGCGGTCGAGCCGATGCCGAGCGAAAACGAGCCGAACGCTCCGAGCGTGCACGTGTGGCTATCGCCGCACGCGAGCGTCATACCGGGCTCGACGTAACCGCGTTCCGGCGCGACGACGTGGCAGATACCGTTGCGCCCGAGATCGTAGAGCACGATTCCATGCCGCTTCGCCCAATCGCGCAGCACCTTTGCTTGAATCGCCGTCTCCGTATCTTTCGCAGGTGAGACGTGATCGTTGATGGCGACGATGCGGTCGGGATCGAAGAGTCGATCCCCAAAGGAGCGCTCGATCTCGAGCGCTCCCTGCGGGGTCGTAATTTCGTGCGCCACGACACGATCGACGAAGATCAGCGCATTCTTACCCGGCAACTCCTCGACGAGGTGCGCGTTCCAAACCTTCTCAAAGAGCGACTGGGGCACGTGCTTCCATCCTTTCCATCGCGGGCAAGCCGCTACAGCGCAGGTTGTCGTGAATGACGGCGCGGTTGACCGCTGCCAACACCGCGAGTAACGAGGCCTTCGTGATATTGCGGTCGCGGCCGGCGCCGAAATGTTTGCGACCGGCCACGGTCGCTTCGACATAGGCGACCGCTGCTGCATCTTCACCCGAACCGATCGCGTGTTCGTGGTAATCACGAACGTGAAGTTGCACGACGAGCTCGCTGCGCAGCGCGGCCACGAGCGCGTCGATCGGACCGTTACCCGCGCCTCGGAGCGTACGCAAACCGCTGCGATCTGCGATCGTAGCTTCGAGCGTTATGCGGCCGGCGCCGTCGTCGGCAGCATGCGCTTCCAGCAGTTGCAGCGGTGCGTCCATGAGGTATTCGCCTTCGAACATCGTTGCGATTTCAGCCGAAGTCACTTCCCCGCCCGATTGCTCGGATAGTGTCTGTACGGCTTTGCTGAAGTCGATCTGCAGCGCCTTCGGTAAGATGTAACCGTAGTCGCTCTCGAGTACGTAAGCGACGCCGCCCTTGCCCGACTGACTATTGATGCGCACAACCGGTTCGTAATCGCGTCCGAGATCGGCCGGATCGATCGGCAGATACGGCACTTCCCACAGCACCTCGCCGCGCGCTTCCCGAGCCGCGAGACCTTTCTTAATCGCGTCTTGATGCGAACCGGAAAAGGCCGTGAAGACGAGCTCGCCGCCGTACGGATGCCGCGCATGCACGGGCATCCGGTTACAGTGCTCGACCGTCTGGACGATCTTCGGTACGTCCGACAAGTCGAGCCCCGGAACGACGCCTTGAGAGAAGAGATTGAGCGCCAGCGTGACGATATCGACGTTGCCCGTGCGCTCGCCGTTTCCGAATAGTGTTCCCTCGATACGCTCGGCACCGGCAAGCAGCGCAAGTTCCGCCGCCGCGACGGCGGTGCCGCGATCGTTGTGCGGATGCACGGAGAGCACGAACGAGTCGCGCCGCGTGCAGTTCCGGTCGAACCACTCGATCTGGTCCGCATAGACGTTCGGGGTCGACATCTCGACCGTCGCCGGCAGGTTAACGATCATCTTCCGGTCGGGCGCCGGGCCCCACTCGCCGATGACCGCTTCGACGATCCGCCGCGCGAAAGGCAGCTCCGTTCCGGTAAAGCTCTCAGGCGAATATTGGAGAACGATCTCGGTCGCCGGACTAGCGCTTGCGAGCGCTTTAATACGCCGCACGGCCTCGGTCGCGACCGCGACCACGCCGTCTTCGTCGAGGCCGAAAACCACGCGTCGTTGCAAGCTCGACGTCGAGTTGTAGACGTGGACGATCGCGCGCCTTACGCCGACGAGCGCCGCGAACGTCCGCTCGATCAGCTCTTCGCGAGCCTGCGTGAGAACCTGAATCGTCACGTCGTCCGGGATGAGATCCTCGCTGACGAGCTGCCGTACGAAATCGAAATCAGGTTGCGAAGCGGACGGGAAACCGACCTCGATCTCTTTGAAGCCAAGCCGCACGAGCAGCAGAAACATGCGCCGCTTTCGTTCGACTCCCATCGGCTCCACGAGCGCTTGATTCCCATCGCGCAAATCGACGCTGCACCACTGCGGCGCCCGTTCGAGCGTGCGCGTAGGCCACCGTCGATCCGGGAGCGGGACCGCCTGGAAGGCGCGATATTTATCGGTCGGCATCGGAGACATTGAGGACCGGTTCCTCCTAAAAACACAATCGGGGCCCGTCGCTTCCGCGGCGGGCCCCGATCGATCAGAGCAGACGGCGCTTAGCAACTACGCTTGGGGCGTACCGCTAAGGAGGAGTGCAAACGCGACAAAACGCGCACGGCCGTTCATCTCGGGACGGTAACACGAGCGCCACGGTGCCGTCAACTGAAACCGTAACCGTTTTCATCATGCGAAGCAAATGCCCGAAGAACGCGTGCCTCCGTTGACACAGAGACGCTAGACACGGTACAAGGAGCCTAAGATGTTTAGCCGACTTCTCGTCGTCGTCGTTAGCCTTATTCGCCAACCGCAGGTTCGGCGCCGGTAGCTACGCGTAAACGAGTGTAACGCGAAGCCCCCGCCGAACCTGCGGGGGCTTTTTTTGTGGAATGGGAGCCTAGCGTGTCCGAGCCCGCCGATTGTACTGGGGCAGAACTCGTCCTCGACATTCTCGCCGCTGAAGGAATCGAGGTCGTCTTCGGTTACCCCGGCGGCGCAATCATGCCGCTTTACGATGCGCTCTACGAGCATCGCATTCGACACGTCCTGACGCGGCACGAGGCCGGGGCGGCGTTTGCAGCCGGCGGCTACGCGCGTTCGACCGGCAGGGTCGGCGTTTGCATGGCGACCTCGGGTCCCGGCGCGACGAATCTCGTTACCGGAATACTCGATGCGCAAATGGATTCGATTCCGATGGTCGCGATTACGGGTCAGGTTCGGACGACGCTCATGGGAACGGACGGCTTCCAAGAAGCCGACGTAACATCGATCATGGGCCCGGTTACCAAACGCAGCGTCTGCATCCGCGACGTGCGGGATCTCGAACGCGTCTTACGGAGCGCCTTTCGCGTCGCGCGGGGTCCGCGCCCAGGTCCGGTCCTGGTCGATATTCCAAACGATATCCTCAAGGCACGGTGCCCCAAGGTCGATCACTCTGCGCCACGTTCCGCCCCGGCCGCGAGCGAACGGCCGAGTCCGGCCGATCTCGAGGCGACGATCGAGCTCTTACGCGGAGCGAAACGTCCGGTCGCGATCGTCGGCGGCGGCGCGCGCAGCGCGAACGCGACCTACGTTTTCCGTGAACTGTGCGGGCTGCTCGGGCTTCCATACACGGCTACGATCAACGGTCTCGGTTGCGCGACCCCGGGCGATCCGAACTTTCTCGGAATGCTCGGGATGCACGGTTGGAAAGCCGCTAATCTCGCGGTCAACGAAGCCGACGTCGTGCTCGCGCTCGGCATGCGCTTCGACGACCGCGTCACGGGCCGGCCCGATCGCTTCGCAGCCAAGGCGGCCATCGTCCACGCCGATATCGATGCCTCCGAATTCAGCAAGATCATCCCCGTGAAGATAGCGCTGCGCGGCGACCTCAGGCAGACCCTCGGCGCGCTGCTGCAGCGGATCGCCGGCACCTCCATGCCGAACTTCGCCGACTGGTCACGTCAAGCGCAAGCGCTCGGCGGACCGCTGCCGGCCGACCGCGCACCGCAGGGCGAGCTTTCCGCGACGGACGCCATCGGTGCGCTGCTCGCGGCAGCACCGGACGACGCGATCGTCGCGACCGATGTCGGCCAGCATCAGATGTGGACCGCGCAACGCCAGCGAGCCTCACATCCGCGTAACTTTATCACGTCGGCCGGACTCGGCTCGATGGGCTTTGGTTTGCCGGCTGCGATCGGGGCGCAGGTCGCGCACGCAGACCGCACGGTCATCGTGGTGGTCGGCGACGGCGGTTTTCAGATGTCCCTGACCGAGCTCGCAACGCTCAAACGCTACGACCTGCCGGTTAAGATTCTCCTCATCGATAACCAGCGGCTCGGCATGGTGCGCCAATGGCAAGAGCTCTTCTGGGACGGCCGCTACGCGCATACCGATCTCTCCGACAATCCGGACTTCGTTGCCATCGCGCGCGGTTACCGGATCAGCGCCGAGCGCGTCGAAGATCCGGGCGAATTGCGGGATGCGCTCGAGCGGTTTTACGCTGCAAAAGGCCCGGCGCTGCTGCACTGCGCGTGCTTCCCGGCCGAGAACGTATGGCCGCTCATTCCGCCGGGAGCGACGGTGGTCGATGCCATGGAACGCGCGCCGGAAGCAATTCCGGCCTAAAGCTCCTCGTGATGACGCTATCGCTCGTGATGCACGACTGGCGACTGCTAGAGCGCGTGGTCGGCCTGACCAATCGCCTCGGTTGCGCGTACACGCGCGTCGACGTCCGGGCCGATGCCGAGCACTATCACGCCACGATCGATTTCGTCGGCGCGCCCGATGCACTGCGGCGGCTCGACGCACAACTCAAACGACTGTTAAATGACGATAAGGAGATGTCCCGATGAATGCCCTTTACGATCGCGACGCCGATCCGAAGAAGTTAAGCGGTAAGACGATTACGATCGTCGGCTACGGTAGCCAAGGCCGCGCGCACGCACGCAATTTGCGCGATGCGGGTTGTGACGTCATCGTCGGCTTGCGCGAAGGTTCGGCCTCACGTCCCATTGCCGAAGAAGACGGCGTGGCGATCGATAGCATCGAGAACGCCGTGAAGCTGGCGGACGTGGTGATGATCCTCGCGCCCGATGAAGAACAGCCGGCGATCTTCTTCCGCTCGATCGCCCCGCATCTCAAAGAGGGCGCGTATCTCGCGTTCGCGCACGGATTCGCGATTCACTTCGGAACGATAACGCCGTCCGCGTCGACGAACGTCTTCATGGCGGCACCGAAAGGCCCGGGCCGTCTCGTGCGCAGCGAATACGAAGCGGGCCGCGGGGTGCCCGTACTCATCTGCGTCGCGCAGGATCCGGCGGGCGACACGCGCGAAGTCGCGCTCGCGTACGCCGCGGCGATCGGCGGAGGTCTCGCGGGCATCCTCGAGACGACCTTTAAAGAGGAGGCCGAAACCGATCTCTTCGGAGAGCAGGCGGTGCTGTGCGGCGGTCTGTCAGCGCTCGTCACGGCGGGCTTCGAGACCCTCACCGAAGCCGGATACGCGCCCGAGATGGCTTACTTCGAGTGCATGCACGAAGTCAAGCTGATCGTCGACCTCATGTACGAGCGCGGCATCGAAGGCATGCGCGATGCCATCAGCAACACGGCGAAATACGGCGATTACACCCGCGGCGAACGGATCGTAACTCCGGAAACGCGGGCCGCGATGAAGACCATCCTCGCCGAGATCCAGAACGGCACGTTCGCGCAGGAGTGGGTTGCCGAACACGCGGCGGGCAAGCCGCGCTTTACCGAATTCCGGAAGAAGGCGGCGGCACATCCGATCGAGGCGGTCGGGCGCAAGCTGCGCGACCTCATGCCGTGGATGCGCAGCGCGCAGACGAAGCCGGAACCGATCGAAGCGGCCGGCACGGCGCATCACGGATTTCGCATGATGTAACTTCGGGTTCGGCGATCGCATGGCTGAGGCTACGAATGAGGCAGCGCAGACCGTACCCGTTATGAGTATCGAGGAACTGCGGTCGCGCGTCGACGCGAACAACGCGTTTCTGCTTGCCGTGCGCCGCGCGGTGCACGGCAGGCAGATTTACGGTGCGATCTGTTACGACCCGCATAAGTTGAAGATCGCCACGCGTACTGCCGTTGCCCAAAGACGGGACGCCGGTCGGAGCCAGCACGCCGTTGCTGCGCGGGCGGGTAGCCCTTACCAAAGGCAGAGCAGACACCCGCGGCTCCGTCGGCGATCAGCATCGCTACCTCCACCAGCAGCACGGAAAGAACTACCTTATATCACGTTCTTAGCGTTCCCAATTAATGGAAAAATTGTCGACCGATGCCCCAGGTGGTGGACAACGCCCAAAGGCCTACAGCTCTTGGAGTTCACGGTCGGCGAGTTTCGCTCACTCGTCGTCGACAGGGCGGGAGTCCGGCGGTAAACGCCGCAGCGTCGTTGCGTTTATGCCGGCAGCAGTGGAAATCGGACGATATTGCCGCGCCGGTTTTGAAAAGTCGAGGCAGTCGGATAAATCGTCGTTGTAGGCGTCGCTTTGTGCTAGTGACGGCAGGCGAAGTTCGTCTCAACGCTGCGCAGGATCGATCCGAAGTCGCGCCGCTTGTGCGACACGTAGCTGGAGCGAGCGTAAGGCGAAATAACAATCGCCGGTACGCGGAACCCATCACTGTACGCATTGTGAATGGTCGGTTGGACATGGTCGTAAAATCCACCCCAGTCATCCCATGTAACGATGATTTCCGTGTCGGGCCAATAACTGCTCTCCCCGACCGCGTTTGCGACTGAGGCCACCCAGTCCGGCCCATGGGCGGACGTGCCTCCCGGATGGTCCGATAAGCTTCCGCGCGGGATCACATAGCTTACGTTCGGAAGCTGGTGCAGTGCGATATCGTCGAAGATCGATGTTTCCGGGACCTTTACGTTAAACCATGCGGGACGGAACCGAATGTGCGCGATCGCGTCGGGTGCATCCCAGAGCACGCCATACGATGGAGTATAGTATCGCCAGCTGAAAGATCGAGCTCTCAGTTCGTCGAGGATCGTCGCGTAGTTTGCGCAGGGGGCAACCTTCGGCGCTAACTCGCGGCTCGGCTGCGGATCGGTTTGTAATGACAGATCGATCGTTTGCTCGAGGTAGCCGGCCAGCGCCGAGTCGCAACCTGCCGCGTTCGCGCCTTTACGGGTTGCGATGTTCTCGGACATCGCTAGTGGGCCCAGATCAGCCGGCTTGAGCGGATCGGGATTAGCGGTCGCAAAATGTCCTGATTGACCGGCGATCAAATACTGATGTGCCGGGAAACTTGGCCCTTCGTTTGTCTGAAAAAACTCGTCGGCAAGGGCAAACTCGTGGGCGAGATCCCACAACGGTTTGACTTCGCTGTACGGCGCATAGCTATAGGCTAAATCCGGTTGTTTTGCTCCCGCCCCCGATGTACGCTCCTTGTTGAAACCGTCCAATTTTCCGCCGTTCCACTCCGTTTCGAACCCGGTATGTGAGTGGTCGAGATCGTAGTTTGTTTTGAGCGAACGCCGAACCAGCGGCACGATCTTGCCGGTAGAATCGTAGCCGTAGCGGCGTGTGTTCGCACCGGGATATCCGTTGAAAAGATCGTCGAACGTCCGATTCTCCTGAACGATGATGATGACGTGACTTGGCCGGTGCCCGATCGTTGGAGGCGCGCCGGCGGCTGCGAGGACCTGGGCGAAGGCAAGATAGCCTACAACCCCGGCCGGCACGGCTGCGAGCCAAGCATTGCGATATAACGTAGACACAAGCACGCTCCTCGATATTTCTCGATAGGATTGAAGTCTTCGGTTGTTCGCGCATAGATTTGCAATAATACGTCCGGATGCCTCGAGCTCACAGGGCTTTCTATGAGCGGCTCAGACGATCTCCGGCGCACTCGGCTGCCATGCGGCCAGGGTCGCGTATCGTCTGAGGGAATAGTGAAGTCTCCGTAATTCGGGCCCGCTTCGAGCCGCCAAGCTGTGATTCCGCTGGAGTGCGGTTTTTAGGAAGCCGGTGAACCAGTTGAACCTCCGACGTGCTACCTGTCCGGAACTTGGTTTGGTTTAGCGGAGACGCATGATTGCGCGTCGGACTCGAGTTCGATGACTCGGCCAGTCGTTAGATACGATACAGCCGCTCCGCATTGCTGCAAAACATCATCGAGCGCTCCGCCTCGCTAAAGTCTGACGTAACATCGTTGTAGGCCGTATATAGAGCGGAAAACGTGCCATATAATTTGTCTACAGGGAAGTTGCTCGCAAACATCGACCGCTCCGTCCCAAACGCCTCGATCGTCTCGAGAATAAATGGCCGAATGCTCGCGGTAGTCCATAGCCGGTCGAACATTCCGAGAGCCGAAATCTTCACCGAGACATTCTCTTGTCGCGAAAGGAGACGGATCCCACGTCGCCACGCACTCAAGGCGCTCTCATCCCGATCGACGGGCATTCCGGCATGATTTAGAATGATCGATTGATCGGGATGCTGCGCCGCAAGCTCGACCGCATCCGTCAGCTGCGACGGATACAATTGCAGATCGAACGACAAATCGTACTTTTTGAGTAACCGAAAGCCGCATAACCACGATTCATCTCGCAACAAGCACGGATTTTGCAAGTACGTCTTAACCGGATCGCGATGCCAGTTGAGGATTTGTCGAATTCCGCGAAGGTTATCGAACTGCCGGTGCCCTGCCAAAACAGCTTCTACGTTTCGGTCGCCGAGCTCGGCGTACGCCACGATGCCATGTGGAAAACCGCGCGAGTCGGCTATCGATTGAAGCCATTCCGTCTCACCGACAGGGTCGGATCGCAGCCAGCCGCACTGCACGTGAACCGATTTGACGACCTGGAAATCGCGCGTATCGGCGACATAGTCATCTAGTAAGTAATCGCCAGCGATCGGCGTGATGTCTCCCTCGGGACCGGCATCCGCGGGTTTCCTATGCAGCCATGGATACGGGTGATGCGTTACGTCCCACAGATGATGATGAGGATCGACGAGGGCTCGGCTAGCCATGCCGCGCCACCGCGACATGCGCCGTCACGACTGGCCCCGGAAGGACGACTCGCCATCAAGGTTCGTTAAAAGCGAGTCTTTAAAGGCCACGACGTGCTCCGAAGAATGCCGCAACGCGCGGTCGAGATCTCCGGAGCCGATGCTTTCGAGCAGCGCGCGGTGTCGTGCCGGCACATCTTCAATCGCGGCGTAATAATTGCTGAGCTTCCCAAATAATTGAAACATCGGCGTCTTAAAGCTATCCCAGATTCGCATAAGGCGCCGCTGTCCCGACAATTCGAAGATCAGCCCATGAAATTCGAGGTCGAGTCGAATCGCTCGCTGCCAATCGTTTTCACGTGCGGCCGCATCGAGCTGATCGACGATCGCCGCCAGGCGCGTAAAGTGCCGTGGCTCGTGCTGCTCGATGAGAAAGCGAACCGCAACGGGTTCCAGCGCCTCGCGAATCGCGAGAATTTCAATTGCGTTTGCTTGCGTGAGCGAAGCGACTCGCGTTCCCCGGCGCGGCGTGCTGATTACGAGCCCCTCTTGCTCAAGGACGCGCAAAGCATCGCGAATCGGCCCGCGACTCGTGCCCATTTGCGTTGCAAGATTTCGCTCGACGATGCGCTCGCCATCCTTGAGCGCACCGGAGAAAATCCGCGCGCGGATGCGGTCGCCGACTTGCTCTATGAGACCGCGATATGCAACGAATTGCGCTCCGCTCGGCTCAGCTTCGCGCGTCACGGGCTCCATCACGTGATGTTAGAGAAATGCGCCGAATCTCATGGGACCTGGTCAATGGTCAACCATTGACCAGGATCGTATTTCCTGATATGCTCGCGAAAAATAGCACCGTGCAGGCAATCGCCAGGTAAAAAATTTAACCGCGATTTCGCAGTTCGCCGTGCTGTACCGTCACGAGGAGCGCAGCCCCATGAACCTAGCAGCCCGACTTGAGAAGCGGGACGGCAGCCCAATTCGGGTCGCGGTAATTGGAGCCGGAAAATTCGGCACGATGATCCTCGCGCAGTTGCGATTGATGCATGGCGTCCGACTCTGCGTACTTGCGGATCTCGACGTCGAGCGAGCCCGCACTGCCGCAATAAAGGCGGGCTGGAGCGCCGAGCGTTTTGCGCTCGCCGAAGGGTCCGGTTCGGCGAACGACATCGCGCGCGGCGGGAAGACGGCCCTCGTTGCGTCAGGCGAAATTGCCGCCACGTGCGACGTGGACATCGTCATCGAAGCGACCGGACTTCCCGAAGCTGCCGCGCGTCATTGCTGGACTGCGATCGAGCATGGTCACGACGTGATCAACGTTACGGTGGAAGCCGATGTCGTCGTCGGGCCGCTTCTTCATCATAAAGCTCAGCAGCAAGGCGTCATTTATAGCTTGGCTTACGGCGACCAGCCGGCGATCATCTGCGAACTCGTCGATTGGGCGCGCACCAATGGATTTCGCGTGATCGCGGCAGGCAAAGGTACGAAGCACCTACCAGAATACAAGCGGAGTACGCCCGAAACGGCGCTCGGCTACCACGAGTTTACGCCCGAGCAAATTGCTGCCGGCGGCTTCAATCCGAAAATGTTCAACTCGTTCCTGGACGGCACGAAACAGTCCATCGAGATGGTAGCCGTCGCAAACGCCACCGGCCTCGGCATTCCGGCCGACGGCTTGAGCTATGCGCCCGTCTCGGTCTACGAACTTGCAACTGCGCTGCGCCCGAAGTCGGTCGGCGGCCTACTCGATCGCGAGGGCGTCGTCGACGTCGTAACGTCGCACTATGCGGAAGGCCGCGAAGTTCCGAACAACATCCGCTACGGCATGTTCGTCGTTTTTACATCCGACGAGCCGTATTCTATTCGCTGCTTCAGCGAATACGGCTTGGCGGTCGATCCGAGCGGCGTCTTCGCATCGATGTGGCGGCCGTTCCATCTAATAGGATTGGAGATCGGTACGTCGATTGCGAGCATAGGCCTGCGCCGCGAAGCGACCGGCGCCCCAAGCGCAGGCTTCGTCGGCGAGGTCGGTTGCGCGACTCGCAAACCTTTACGAGCCGGCGAAATCATCGATGGCGAAGGCGGCTACGCCGTGTACGGAACGATCGCATCAGCCGAACGTTCGCAGCGTGACAAACTCGTGCCGATGGGGCTTTCGCAAGGACTCAAACTCCTTCGCGACGTCGAGGCTGACCACTGGATAACCGAAGCCGACGTCCACTTCGATGAATCATCTTTTCTTTGGACGCTGCGCCGCCAGCAAGAGCGCGAACTCAACGTCTCGGTTACCGTATAAGCGCGAGGCTTTAGCCGCACACGACGCTACTAGCGATAGCTAGGGAGAACAACATGCGAATCACAATACATGGAACGGGCGCCTTCGCGTTCACGTTGCTTGCGGGCGGCACCGCAGTCGCACTTTCCAATATAGCGGTGACCGCCGCCGATAGTAACCGATTGTCCTACACTGACATCGATGCGACGCTTGGGAAATTGCCGGCACCCAAGAAACATTACCGGTTCGCATACGTCAGCAAAACGCTCATTAACGAGTTCTGGCAAGGAGTCAAAGCCGGCGCCGATGTCGCGGCAGCCAAAGACGGGGTGACGGTCGACACGCAAGCGGCTAAAGATGAGTCGTCCCTCACGGAACAACTGAACATCGCACAAACGATGCTGAGCGGCGGTTATGACGCGCTACTCATCTCTCCTGAATCGGATTCTAATCTCGGACCTGCGATCGACCAAGCGCGCGCGAAAGGCATACCCGTCATCGATATCGACGATGCCCGCGCACCCGGCGTCAGCACGTACATCGGAACCGATCAAGTACAGATCGGCATGAAGGCAGCCCAATATATCGGAAGCAGACTGCCGCAGGGTGGCGAGGTCGCGCAGATTGAAGGCCAACCCGGTTCGCCGAACGCCCGCGCTCGAATCAAAGGCTTTAACGAAGGCGTCGCGGCAAACGGCAAGTTGAAGCTAGTCGCGAGTCAGCCGGGAAACTGGGACCGGCTCACCGCGCTCGACGCAGCCTCCAACATCATGCGCGCGCATCCGGACCTTAAGGCGTTCTATGCGAATAACGATACGATGGCACTCGGCGTCGTGGAGGCGGTTCGTAATGCCGGTAAACTCGGAAAAATCATCGTAATCGGGACGGACGGCATCGGCGCCGCGAAAACGGCCATTGCGGATGGGTCACTCGACGCCACCGTCGCGGAGTTCTCCGGACAAGAGGGAGGGCTCGGTGTCGAGATGGCCATCCGCGCACTTGCGGGACAAAAGTTGCCGCCTTGGATCCTATCGCAACAAGCCGTAATTACGAAAGATAACGTCAGCAAAAACAAGTGACGAAGCACTGCGGCCAGAACGTGCCGGCGACGCTGGCGCTGCAGGGCATAACGAAGTCTTATCCGGGCGTTCAAGCCCTGCGCGACGTGAGCTTCGCCGCGAATAGCGGCGAGGTGCATGCGTTGCTCGGTGAAAACGGTGCGGGCAAATCGACGCTGCTCAAGATTCTCTCCGGCGCGATCCGGCCCGATGGCGGTACGATCTTATTAGACGGACAACGGCTCGACGTACATTCGCCTTTGCAAGCACGTCACGCGGGTATCGCCCTCATACATCAGGAGTTGGCTCTCGTGCCGCAGATGAATGCGGTGCGAAACATCTTTCTCGGTCGTGAACTACGGCGCGACGGCGTTCGTCTCGATCGAACGATGATGGAGCGCCGGGCGCGCGAAGTCGTCGACCGGCTCGGGCTCGACATCGATCTGAAGCGCCCCGTCCGAACGCTCTCGATGGCTCAACGACAGTGCATCGAGATCGCGCGTGCGTTGCTCTCTTCCGTCCGCGTCCTCGCACTCGACGAGCCCACCTCGAGCCTTACTAATCGCGAGCGCGATCGCTTATTTGACGTGCTCCGTCAACTCCGAGGTGAGGGCGTTGCAATCGTTTACGTTTCGCACCGTTTAGAGGAACTTGCGGAGATTGCGGATCGAGCGACCATTATGCGCGACGGAGCCGTCGTCGATACGGTGAGGATTGGCGAGACGCCTCGTTCGAGGCTCGTTTCGATGATGGTCGGACGCGATCTTTCCGAATACCCGGAGCCCGCTTTCCGAACTCCTGGCAAGGTCGCCCTGCGGGTGCAGCATGTAAGCGCCGAGAGCGGGATCTTCGATATTTCCTTCGATGCGTACCGCGGCCAAGTACTCGGCATAGCGGGACTGATCGGCTCGGGACGCACCGAATTATTACGCGTCATCTTCGGAGCGGATCCGATGCGCAACGGATCCATCGAAGTTAATGGGGAGGCCTTCGAGCCGGGGATCGTCCGCGGCGCAATCCGGCGCAGGATCGGTCTGCTTCCGGAAGACCGCAAAGGTCAAGCACTATTCGCACGGATGTCGATCCGCTCAAACATGACGCTGGCAAGCCTCGAACGCTTTACCCGAGCGGGCGTGCTGCGCGAGCGCGAACGGGATTTGGAGGCGAATCGCCTCATCGAAGACCTCGATCTTCGTCCGCGCGACGCGAACCGCCACGTCGGCGTCCTTTCGGGCGGTAACCAACAAAAGGCCATCGTCGGACGCTGGCTCAGTGCGAAGAGCGATATTTTGCTCATCGATGAGCCGACTCGCGGCGTAGACGTCGGCGCGAAGGCAGAAATCTATCGCATCATCGAGTCTCGAGCGAAAGCGGGAGCTGCCGTCATCATGGTGTCTTCGGACTTACCGGAGATCTTGCAAATGAGCGATCGGATTGCAGTTATGCGCGCGGGACGATTGGCGAAAGAACTTACCCGAGGCGAAGCCACCGAAGTAAATATCATGCACTTCGCAACGGGAGGCGCCTGACCGTGGAAGGCGCGGCTGCTCCGTCCACAGTTTCCCTTCGCCGGATCGGTGCCGTCGAACGCATTCGGCGCTTAGGCATCCTGCTCGGCTTTGCGGCGGTCTACATCGTCTTTTCGCTGCTCGATCACGAGTTTCTCAGCGTCAGCAATCTCACGGCGGTGGCGCTGCAATCATCGATCAACGCAATCATCGCCATCGGAATGACCCTCGTTATCGTAACTGCGGGCATCGATCTCTCGGTCGGTTCCATCGCCGGACTCGCAAGCGTGGTCGCGGCGACCGTTATGCTGACGCACGGCTTCGTCCCGGGCGTCGTCGCCGGGCTCGCCGTCGGCCTCGTTGCCGGCGCCGTCAACGGCCTCTTGATTGCACGGGTCGGGCTCGCACCATTCATCGTGACGCTCGGAACGCTGACGCTCTTTCGCGGAGCGGCCCTGGTTTACACGAGCGGTCAGCCGATCTACAGCATCCCGGCCGGTTTCCGGTCCTTCTTCGCAGGCTCCATCGGCCCGATTCCGACTCCGGTGATCATCGCGATCGTCGTCGCGGTAATCTTCGACTTCGTTTTACGGCGTACGTCGTTCGGCGAGCACATCATCGCGATCGGCGGTAATGAAGAAGCTGCGCGATTATGTGGGGTTGCCGTCGGACCGGTTAAAGCGCTGGTTTACGTTATCGCGGGCGCGCTGGCGGCGCTCGGCGGCTTCGTTCTCGTCGCGCGTATCGGCGCCGCGGAACCGATCGGTGGGACGGGCTATGAGCTCGACGCTATTGCAGCGACGGTCATCGGCGGTACGAGCCTTTTCGGCGGCGTGGGCACGATCGGGGGAACGATCGTCGGCGCACTGATCCTCGGCGGCCTACGTAATGGATTAACGCTGCTCAACGTGCAGTCGTTCTGGCAGCAGGTCGCAAGCGGGATCGTCATCATCATCGCGGTTTCAATCGACAAGCTAATCCGACGGGCGGCGTAACGACTGATGACGATCGACTTAAGCGAAAAACACGCGTTGGTCACGGGTGGCGGACGGGGCATCGGCCGTGGCATCGCGCTGGCCCTCGCAAAAGCGGGCGCACGCGTAACCGTCGCCGATCGGGATTTACCGGAAGCTCGGGCCGTCACGTTCGAATTGCCCGCCGGGACGGGGTATGCGATGCAGATGGACGTGGCAGACCGCGCGAGCGTCGAAGCCGGCGTCGAGGCGTCTGAGGTAGCTTTCGGTCCGCTCGACATCGTCGTCGCGAACGCCGGTATTCTGACGTTCGCACCCTTCCTCGAACTCTCGGCGGCAGATTGGCAGCGTCATATCGATGTTGATTTTACCGGCGTTTTCCATACCGCTCAAGTGACCGCACGCCGGATGGCCGGCCGACGACCGGGAAGCTTGATCGTCATTACGTCCGTCTCCGCAGACGTACCGTCTCGGACACAGGGGCACTATTGCGCTGCGAAAGCGGGGGCACTCATGCTTGTCCGTGCCATGGCATGGGAGCTCGCCGAGCTCGGAATTCGCGTGAACTCGATCGGACCCGGCTGGATCGATACCCGCCTAGCGACTGGCTTTCTCGATATCCCGGAGAGGCGCTCGGAGGTCGTCGCAACGATTCCGATCGGCCGCGTCGGACAACCGCAGGACGTCGCTTCTGCCGCGGTGTTTCTCGCAAGCGACGAAGCGTCGTATATCACCGGCGCCCACCTTCGCGTCGATGGCGGATTAGCCATCGGTTCCGACAAGACCTGACCGATCTTCGATTCGGGCCAGACGTAAAATGGTCGGCCCCATCGTAGTTGCATCGCATCAGCACGCGGTCACAGCATTACGAACGTGCTTGCCCATCGCGGCATGCGCGCGTACCGCCGCAAGTCGATGAGATTCGACGCCGGCTGCAGTCGGTGCCGCCAGCAATTGCAGCAACGACAAACCGCTTTCGCTTATGCGGTTGCGAACTCATCATGATGCTAATCAGGACGACGGTCGACGCGTATAGCTGTATCGAATTGCGAGCCACTTTTTCCCGACGCCGTTGGCCGGGATGAAATACTGGTATTTGCGGTCATGATTAGCATCGCTGCGGATTATGATCTCTTCCATGCGCAGAAACTGTCCCGTCACGCTTTCTTCTTTGACTGGCGTCGCGAAAGGCTGGAAGCTAATGAAGATTCGCTTCTCTGGATCGCGGCCAAGGCTCCATGCCGACATCAGTCCGTCGGGAGCGCGTGTATCCATGGACATGTACTCCCACCGCCCCTCGAGACGATTGAACGTCACGTCGTCGACGCGCGTGAAAGGCTGACCGGAAGCACCAGGCACAGTATGCAGAATCTCTTGAAGCATCGGCCCGATCATCCGGCGCTCGGCCACGAGGCCCGTGACCGTAACGGGACTCGCGCCTGGCTTGTCCCAACTCGTGAACGTTGCGTCCCAAACCCCGGCACGCTTCGTCAGCGCATGTCCCTCCGGCCCCAAAGAGAGTAGCTTCTCCGTCGCGCTCCCTCGAGTAGCAGTCGTCGCGTTCGCGTTCGCGTTCACCGGCACCGCTGCCGGTGCCACGGCCATTCCGAAGAGCAACACCATGCCGGCGACGATCGCAATAAGCCGGTGGCGTTCAACCACGGTGGTCCCGCTCTTGGGTGGCGATGTTGATCGGCGCTTAAACATGAGTAAACTCCCTTTCTTACGCCGGCGACGCGTATGTGCCCGGACTGTTCGGCGTAGCGCGGTACTCAGGAGCACGCGCTTTGCTCGCCTCACTAAGAGCGCGACGGACACCGTCGGCGTCGAAATCCTTGCAATAACCGGGCGAACCTGGCTGTTGGCGCCACGATTCGTCAATTGTTCCGGCGTCGACCGCATCGAAACCGATGTCGTTGATGAGACGCATCACCGTGGCCTTTGCTTTCGGATCATCGCCTGCGACTGAAAGAGCAATGCGGCCCGGAGTGCCCGCCGGCTTTCCGTTCTCCAGCAGATGCTGCGCGATGATCGTATTGAACGCCTTGATGACGGAATGCCCGAGTTGTTGCTCAACCCATGCACTTTCGGTCGAACCCGATTCAACGCCATCGATCCGGCCGTCGCGCTGTTGCGGATAGTAGTTACCGGTATCGATAACGATGACGTTGGCCGGCGCGCCCGAGAAAAGCTCCCGCGGCAGATCTTCGACTCGCTTAAGGGGGATCGTGACAACAACCACGTCGTTTCTACGCGCCGCTTCCTCGACAGACACCGCACGCGCGCCCGTCTCCTTTGCGAGATCCGCAAGTGAGGCAGGACCACGTGAGTTCGCGACGGAGACTTCGTGTCCGACCGCGCGGAAACGGCGCGTTAGCGCGCCGCCGATGTTTCCCGAGCCGATAATTCCGATTTTCAAAACTGCCTTCTTTGGCTTTGTGCCGATGGTCGCTTGCGTGCGGCCTACCGTTTTGGTGCTGCCTGCAACCGCATGGACCACTGTAGCCTCTAATGCAGGTAGCGTGAAGTACGCACAATTCCCACACCTACTGTGCAAAAGGATACCGTCATGGCAACCGCGCGTTTTTCGCGTTTTGACTGCAACCCTGGGTGTTCGGTCGAAGCGACCATCGGTCTCCTCGACGGGAAGTGGAAGTGCGTCATCCTATCGCTTCTGATGAAAACGGGCACGATGCGCTTCAACGATCTTCGACGACAAACGCCCGACGTAACGCAGCGAATGTTGACGAATCAACTGCGCGAACTCGAGGCGGACGGGCTCGTTGTGCGTACTGTCTACGCGCAAGTACCTCCGAAGGTGGAATATAGCGTCTCGCCGCTCGGTCGTACGCTAGAACCCATTCTTGATGCCCTTCGCGCTTGGGGCGACGCAAACATCGGTCTATTCGGCAGGAAATCTGACGCAGCGCCGAACCGAGTAGGCGCGAATTTGGCGGCATCGACCTAGACAATGCGGGCTTCAGATTGCGAGCTGGCGCCGGCGCAGGAACAGTTTTGCGGTTCGACTTTTAAGGTGATTCAAGAAACGCTCCCACGATAAATCATTCGTTCGGTTCTGAAGGAGCACGTGATCACGGGCGGGCTCATCAACGGGCGAAAGATCTTCGCGCTTCCAGAGCTTTCCTAGGCGCCGATGAGCTCGAGACGTTTCTTCACACGATCGACAAGGAGGCGGATGGCGAATATTCCGCACTTACCGCGAATGTCTCGAATCGGCGTGCGAAGCCCAAGATTCATCGTCAAGCTGTCTTGCGGTGAAGAATTAAATGCGCCGGCGCCCAGATTTACCCTAACAAAAAGAGTTAATTCCCAGAACCGAGACGTCTGCAGGTCGGTGTGTTCATTTGAAATACCACGGTCCGTCCAGATCGGGAACCAACGCAGGCCCTTTTGGGTCCCATCCCAGCCATTCCTGAGTTAATGAAATTCAAGAAGACGGTTGGGCCGTCACCCAAGGAATTTCTGACCCGATGGCGGATGCTGTGGTCGGCGCCCGGCTGACAAACTCGGGCGATCCGATCTCCGGTATTGCTGCTTCGCTCGGGTACGACTCCGAGAGCGCTTTCAGCGCAGCCTTCAAGAGGATCATGAGCTATGCGCCAAGGCAGTATAGCCGTCGACAGAATCACATTTCCCCACTACGTGAGAACCCCGACATCGTCGGAGACAATCGGCTCGGATCTGTCGCAGTCTGACAGCGCGCCGACAATGCGTGCAGCCTTGGGAAAACCTGTCTTCTTCCGCCGTCGAAGCGGTCGGTGAGCGAAACGGCTGTCGCACCGAACGCGGAGCCTCAGCGTGCGCGGCGTGTCCCAGCCGCGTAGGAGTCGTCGACAGCCATCCGGTTCCTACAGGTCCGCAAAAAACTTCGTACGAGCGTTTCGGTGTTGTCGCCGACGCGGATGGGACGCTCCTAACCTGTTGTCGGGGGCTTTAGAATTGCGCACTCAATGAAAAGGTGACAAGCCGCGGGGAGAGACCGATCTCTTCAAGCTGAGTGAGGTTACCAAGTGCGACGGCTTGTCCGATGCTCGAGGAGGCCTGAGCGGAATACTGATTCACCGGCGCTAGCAACTGGTGTCCGAAATAGCCATAAAGTTGAACGTTTTGATCAAAAAGGTTCGTCGAACTTAACGTCGCGCGAACCCGCTTCCCGATCGTCTTGGACACGAAGCCGTTGAAATAAGTATACGCCGGACGATTTAACTCGTTGTTGTCGCCAATGTAATTCCCTTGGAGCTGCGTTTCAATACCATGCTGATCGTCGTAATCGAATGTTACGGAACCCGTGTGGACCGGAATCTCATAGATCTGCGCGTTGTTTATGAGAAACGGGCTCTCCTTGAGAATGAGCGCGGGGACGCCGGATAACTGCGACGATTGAATGTCGTAGGAGTAATCGACGTAATATTTCGGATCGAGCCGAACACGCCCGGTGAACTCGAGACCACGATACAATGCACTCGCCGCGTTGTTAGTCGTCGAGATACCCAGGACACTCAGCACCGTTTGTGCGTTGTAATTCGTCGAACACGTACTGTTGATTTTTTTTGCGTATAGGCCGAACTGCGAGGAAAGGATGGGGTCGTTCAAGGCAACAGCACCATACGTTGTGATCGGCTCGACGACATTGAAAAAGCGGTTCTTCTCGCTCGATACGTAGCCGACGACGTTAAACGAAGTGTCGTTCGCGAAGCGATGTCCGTACGCACCTTCGAGATCGTTCGCTGACTCCGACTGCAGATTGGAATTTCCTCCGTTGGCAACCGAGTTGAGCAGCGTGCAACTCGGGTTAAGACTACTAGCGTTGCCCTGACTCGTCACGGAACCTGTAGATTTGATCGATGCGGAAGGATCGCCATCGGCGCGGCCAGCGGTAAGGCGTACGACGTCGCGAGTCGTCGGGCGAGCGACCAAGGAGATGCGCGGATCGAACGTCGTGTGGCTCGTGACGATATCTCGGCGAAGCCACGCGTTCGTATATATCGTTAGACGTGAAGTCGCTTGAAGCTGGTCGCGGACGAAAAAACTAAAGTCGCCTGAGCCATATTCGCTCTGTGGAACGTAAACCGGTCCATTTTTGGTCGAAATATTATTACCGCTTTCGCGCTGGTGTTCCACATAGTAACCGACGCCGAAGTCATTCTTGCGCGCTGCGATTTCATCGCTGACGAGAAAGCCGTTAGTAAGGTAGAGGTCGTTGTAGGTCCCGGTACCGACATAATAAGAACCGGTAGCGTCTAAGCCGGCCGCTTGATTGGAATTCTTTCGGTAGCTGTAAAAATCACGGAAGTAATCGACGGTCAGCGCATTGTTCGCCGGTAACTCCGTCGTGAAGCGCGCGTGATAGTCTTGTAGCGAAGTGCCGCGGTTGCGGTCGGCTCCTCCGCCGTACGGACCATTGGAAGTGGCTGCATATTGCGTCGCGCTAAAACACGCGTTCGGATTATTGTTTGTTGCGACGAGATAGCCACCGTCGCACGTGTGCGGCGTGGCGTTGATTTCCGCGAGGCGCGTATCGTACGGGATGTTGTCGTTATCGCCATTACCCGTGGAATCGGAGATTTGATTTCCCGAATACCCGGTCAGTGTAAGGGCCGTCGAGTCGTTGAAATTGTACTTAAGCTTGCCGAGGTCGTTCTGAAGCCGATAATTGCCGCTGACGGAATACGTGTTGAGCAGCTGATTGCAGGTCGTCACGTCGTTACCCGCCGTGCACGCGCCGTTATTGTTCAGATTGCTATTATTATTGGGCCGAGCGCCCTGGAAAATTTGCTGCGGCTTAAAATCCGCGTATGAGCCCGTGACCGTATGTCCGAAAGCGTAACCGAACCGGCCGAGCGTACCCGTCGCTTTTGCCTGCGAGATAAGGGTGCCTTGGTTTCCGACGGCTTGGTAGAGTTCGCCATGCGGCGCACGTGTTGAATCGAGCGTCTGCATGTCGATCGTGCCGCCGATAACGTCGACGCCGTAAAGGCCCGAAGCTCCCGATCCTAGGGTAACCTCAATATTCCGTAACAAAAAGAATGGAGAATTCGCGTAGTTGTAGGTATCGGGGCCGCCGACACCGAGCGGGCCGACGCCGTGACCGTCGATCAGCGGACGCGTTTCGCCCGTTCCGAAGCCGCGGATGTCGATGAAGGTATCGTCTCCGACAGTATGGGCGCTGCCGCTCAAGAGAACGCCCGGAACTTGCTGCAGCGCATCGGCCGCCTTCAGAAACCCTTGCGATTCGAGCTGAGCCGGGCTGAGGTCGTGCTGAATCGTCGACGTCGACTCGAGCGTTTGTCCCGTGCTGCGCGCGGTGACTTGCCCGATCTCCCGTAAGCCGGTCGATGCAGTCGCTGCGCGCAGCAGCGGCGTATTAATCGTCGATGTCGTTCCGGCGGCCGCGAAGATATCCTCAACGCGGGTGGACTGGTAGCCGGTCGCCGTGACGACGATACTGTATGCACCGCCGAGTTCGTTCGAGAATTGGTAGTTGCCGCCGCCGTCGGTCATTGTCTTCGCGACGAATTTTGTGCCCTGGTAGAGGGTGACGGTAGCGTTACTTATCGGCAAGCCGTTCTCGCGCGTGACGATCGAACCCGCAATGCGAGCTCCGGCGGCTTCTTGAGCGACGGCCGGAGCGCTACAGAATGCGTTCGATGCGAACAGACTGACGAGAACGATTAAAGCCGGGATGGTGATCCATCGCGGTCGTTGCAAGGTTGGCCTCATTGCTGGAAACGCTCGCGCGGAGGTCGCGAACGCAGTAAACAGGATGACGCCGTCAGCCTGTTCACCCACATTACCGAGCTATCCTTAAGAAAAGTTTAAGATAACATTAACCGGCTCGAGAGCGAACCCGACTTCGCAGGCGAACGGACGCCACGACGTTGAGGACCGAACGGACCGCCGAAGATCAGCTTGCGACCGGAACGTATACGTCGGCCCCGCTTTCGATAAATTCGGCCGACTTCTCCGCCATGCCGCGCTCGGCGTATTCGCGTACTTCCTGCGTGATCTTCATCGAACAAAAATGCGGACCGCACATCGAGCAGAAATGCGCGACCTTGGCACCGTCGGCGGGCAACGTCTCGTCATGAAACGAGCGAGCCGTTTCGGGATCGAGCGAGAGATTGAACTGATCTTCCCAACGAAATTCGAACCGCGCGCGGGAGAGCACGTCGTCCCAGTGGCGCGCGTGCGGATGGCCCTTGGCGACGTCGGCGGCGTGAGCGGCAATCTTGTAGGCGATGACGCCGTCTTTGACATCCTGTTTGTCGGGCAGCCCGAGATGCTCTTTCGGCGTCACGTAGCAGAGCATCGCCGTGCCGTACCAACCGATCATGGCCGCACCGATGGCGCTCGTGATGTGATCGTAGCCCGGTGCGATGTCGGTCGTGAGCGGTCCCAGCGTGTAGAACGGCGCTTCGTGGCACACCGCGAGTTGGCGGTCCATGTTCTCCTTGATGAGATGCATCGGCACGTGCCCCGGGCCCTCAATCATCGTTTGAACATCGTGCTTCCAAGCAATTTGCGTGAGTTCGCCGAGCGTGTCGAGTTCGCCGAACTGCGCTTCGTCGTTCGCATCCGCTAGACACCCCGGACGCAGTCCGTCTCCGAGCGAGAACGTTACGTCGTACGCCTTCATGATCTCGCAAATCTCTTCGAAATGCGTGTATAAGAAGTTTTCCGTGTGGTGCGAGAGACACCACTTCGCTAGAATCGAACCGCCCCGCGAAACGATTCCCGTAACGCGCTTCGCCGTCAGTGGAACGTAGCGTAGAAGCACGCCTGCGTGGATCGTAAAATAGTCCACGCCTTGCTCGGCTTGTTCGATCAACGTATCGCGGTAGAGCTCCCACGTGAGATCTTCCGCCTTACCGTTGACTTTTTCGAGCGCCTGATAGATTGGAACGGTGCCGATCGGCACGGACGCGTTGCGTAGAATCCATTCGCGCGTCTCGTGGATATTTTTGCCCGTCGATAAATCCATCACGGTGTCCGCGCCCCAGCGCGTCGCCCAGGTCATCTTCTCGACTTCTTCATCGATCGTCGAAGCGACGGCAGAATTACCGATGTTGGCGTTGATCTTCACGAGGAAGTTGCGGCCGATGAGCGAGGGTTCGAGTTCGGGATGGTTGACGTTCATCGGCAAGACCGCGCGACCACGTGCGATTTCAGCGCGTACGAAGTCGGGCGCCACACCTTCACGCAGCGCCACGAACTCCATCTCGGGCGTGATCTCGCCGCGCCGAGCGTAGTGCATCTGGGAGACGTTCGCGCCGGTCTTCGCGCGACGCGCCTTGCGCGTGGCAGCAAATCGTATCGTGTCGAGTTCGGGCATCGCTTCGCGTCCCAGGCGGTATAACGAGGACGCTCTGTCGAGCTCGACCGTATCGTCGCGGCGCTCGATCCATGCTTCACGCATCGGGGCGAGGCCGCGCCGCACGTCGGGTGCGAGGTCCACGTCGCCGTACGGCCCGCTCGTGTCGTACAAGACGTGCGTTTCGCCGTTCGTGAGCGTCACCTCGCGCAAGGGAACGCGGATCGTCGGATCGCTGCCGACGGCATAGATACGACGGGTGCTGCCCTTTTTCCCAAGTGCGTCGACGGCCAGAGACATTTATACTCCACATCCGCCGCGACCGTCTCTCCCTACGCCGGTATGAACCGGATCAGGTTCGGCGGTCGGCGACAGCATCGCCCTCTCAACTCGTACGTGCGAGTTCCCGCGAGGATAGCCACACGATACGGCGCAGGACGCCGACTGTCAACCGGAAAGCCTGAAGACGCTTTGCCCTACCTGCGTTTACTCGGCGCGCAGATCGCCATCGGAGCGGCGGCGATCTTCGCTCGTTTTGCGCTCCTGGGCGCGGGTCCGCTCGCGGTTTCCGCTCTCCGCTTGGGCATCGCAGCAGCCATCGCGCTGCTGCTCGCCGTACCGCTACGGCGCATCTCTAACCACCGGGAACTTGCCTTCGCCGCTGCCGGAGCCGCACTCGCCCTGCACTTTGCAACATGGCTCGCTTCGCTGCAGTACACCTCCGTCGCGATCTCGACGCTACTCGTTACGACGACGCCGCTCTGGACACGAACGTACGAAGCCCTGCGCGAACGGCGAGCCCCGGAACGCAGCTTCATCTCGGCGCTGCTGCTCGCGCTCGCGGGCGTCACCCTCATCGTATTCGTGCGCGGAGCCGCACCGGCTCCCATAACGGGACATGCGCTACTCGGCGACGGCCTCGCTCTTGCCGGCAGCGTCGCGATCGGCGCCTATCTCGTGATCGTGCGTGAGGCCGGCGTGCGGCATGCAGATCCGCTGCCCACCCGGCAAATCGTTGCTCGAACGTATGGCTGGAGTGCCGCCGCGCTGGCAATCGCAGCGCTATTCGCGCGCGAGCCCGCTCCGGCAATCGATAACGTAGCGGCGTGGTGGGGCATTCTCGCGATGGCGCTCGTTTCGCAACTTCTCGGGCATACGGCGCTCAACGCCGCGCTCCGCGACTTTTCGCCGAGTACGATCGCGCTCACGACGCTTCTCGAACCCGCGATCGCCACCGCCCTAGCGGGGATCGTCTTTCACGAAACGCTTTCGGCGCAAACGTTCGCGGGCGGTGCGCTCGTGATCGCGGCGGTCGCCGTAAGCCTGGTTTCTCAGCCTCCACGCGGCCACGGCAGGTCGATTCGCATCTTCCCCGGGGTATAGGCCCAAGCATGCGGCCGGCTCGGATCGCGACGTGGTTCGCCTGTCTCGTCGTTCTTTATATGTGGCTGGTCGTTACGGCGACCCGCGACGAGGCGCTGGCGGCCGTCGTCGTGGCGGGCGTCGTTACGCTCTTTCTCGGGCGGCTCGAGCGTATAACGCAGTGCGCCGTGCGGGCGCCGCTGGCAGGCTGGCTCGCACTCGCCGCACGCGTACCCTACGCCGTCGCTCGCGAGTCGTTCGACTTGCTCGGGCCCGTTCTCTGGCGCGCAGTCGTGCGTCGCGAGGGCGTTCGCGGCCGTTGGATCGCCGTACGCTACGAACCCGACTCCAACGGAGCGAAGGACGGTTTCGGACGACGCACGCTCGTCGTGTTCGGATCGAATTTGACCCCCAACGCCATCCCGCTATCGGTCGACGACGCACGCGGCCGAATGGTCTTGCATCAGATCGTTCCCCGGCGCGAGTCGGCCGCGGACCACCCGCGCTTTCCGATATGAGCGTTTGGACGCTTGCGGCGCTTGCCGCTACGGGGGCACTCGCGCTGTGCGGGATTGCGATCGCACGTGGCTCCATTGCGACCCGGCTCGTCGCCTTGCAGCTCGCGAGTGGCGTAGCGGCCCTGGATCTGCTGCTCGTCGCACAAAGCTTCGGCAACGAGTCGGCGTACGACACGGCGCTTGCCGTCGCACTGCTCTCATTTCCGGCCGGGCTCGTATACGCCCGTTTTTACGGCCGATGGTTGTAGTAGCCGTCGACTTCCTAGTGGCCGGCGGCACGCTCGTGCTTTTACTCTCCGTCGCGGGCCTTCTCGCGCTGCTCAACGCGGTCGATAAGCTGCACTACGTCGGTCCGGCAACGACGCTAGCGCCGCTCGCGATCGCGCTCGCGATCGTCATCGAGGACGGCTTCACGTCGCAGGCGGGATTGAAAGGGCTCTGCGTCGCGCTGATCATCGCAGCCACGAGCCCGATCGTCAGTTATGCGACGTTACGCACCATTCAAATACGCGAAGTCGGCCGGCCCGAACCCCCGGTCGAGCCGGAGCTCCAGCGTTGAGCTTACAGCTCGCGATCTACGTGCTCGTCATCTTCGGCGCGGCCGTCACCGTCTTCACTCCCGATCCGCGCAAGCAAATCTTCGCGTTCTCATTCTACGGCTTGGCGCTCGCACTGTTGTTTCTCGTATTGCAGGCACCCGACGTCTCGCTCTCGGAAATCGTCGTCGGCTCGGCTGCGGTACCGCTGGTCGTGCTCGTTACGCTCGCGCGCATGCGGGAGCGGCGATGACGCCGCGCCGCGCGCAACTCGTCGGCGCACTCGTCGCGCTCGCCCTCTTCATCGCCTGCGCGCGCGCCGTGATTCATTTGCCGGGATACGGCGAGTCGCGCGGACCGTACGAACAGAGGCGAGCGATCGAGGCCGTCCGCGCGCGTCACGCGACCAATCTCGATGCGTTCGTCAACTTCGACATACGCGGTTTCGACACGCTGGGGGAAGAGTTTATCTTTCTCGTCTCGGTCGCCGGTTTCGCGCTTCTATTACGCGAGCGCCGCGCTGAAACCGAAGACGACGAACGCGCTGCGACGCCCCCGCGCAACCCCGGTTCGCCCGACCCCGTCATCCGGGCCGCGAGCCTCGTCTTCGTGCCGTTCGCGCTCGTCTTCGGCCTCTACGTCGTGGCGCACGGACAGCTGACTCCGGGCGGCGGCTTTCAAGGCGGCGTTGCGCTCGCGACGGGCGCGCTCGGCATCTTTCTCGGAGCCGGCTTCGAGCGTTACCGGCGTACCGTTCCCAAGGATGCGGTCGAAGCATTCGAGATGCTCGGCGCCTTCGGATACATCGCAACCGGCGCGGCCGGGTTACTCGGAGGCGGCGTTTTCTTGCGCAATCTCTTGCCGCTCGGTCAGACGGGTTCGCTCTTTTCCGGCGGTACGATCGATCTGCTCAATTACGCGGTCGGCATGGCCGTGGCCGGCGGTTTCATCGTCGTCTTTATCGAGTTTTTGAAAGAAACGCTCGCACCCAAGGGCGAGCGCCGGACGTGAACGCGCTCCCCTACGTTGCGGCGGCCGTCATCTTCGCTCTCGGTTTATACGGCGCGATTTCGAGCCGTCATGTCGTGCACCAAATCTTATGTATTTCGGTCGCACAATCGTCGACGTACGTACTGTTGCTTGCGATCGGCTTTCGACGCGGCGCAGGTCCACCGATCTTTCTCTCCGCACCGCCGAGTCGCGTCCTCGGGGTCGATCCGATCGCTCAGGCGCTGGCCTTAACCGACGTCGTCGTAAGCGCCGCGACGACGGCGCTCTTGCTTGCGATCGCGCTGCGCGTTCACGAAGCGGGTGGTTCGAGCGAACCGGAACGGCAACGCGCGGAGCCGGACGGTTGAATGCGCTCGAGCCGCTCGCGGTGCTCGTGCCGCTCGCGGCGGCGGCGGCCCTCATCGCCGTGCTCGATCGCATCGGACGCCGCGCAGCCGAAGGCATCGCTATCGGCGCGGCACTGATCTCGCTCGGGGCGACCGTAGCGCTGCTGGTTCGAGTCGCACAAAACGGAACGAACGTCGTCTGGTTCGGTGGATGGCATCCGGGCAACGTCGTCGGACTCGGCATCGCGTTCGCCGTCGATCCGGCGGCGGCGGCGGTCGGCGCGCTCGTCGCGGTGCTCGTTACCGGAGCGCTCGTTTTCTCGCGCGAATATTTCGCCGAGGTCGGCACGATCTTTTACGTGCTCGTGCTGGCAATGCTCGGTGCGATGATCGCTTTCGCCTACGCTGCCGACGCGTTCGATCTCTTCGTGTTCTACGAAGTCTTCAGCGTCGCAGCGTATGCACTCGCGGCGTATCGCATCGAGACAAAGGCCGCCTTCGAAGGCGCTCTGCAATTCGCGCTGACCAACACGGTAGCGGGGCTATTCATTCTGCTGGGATTAGCGTTACTCGAGGGACGCACGGGCGAACTCAACCTTTCGGCCATCGGCCGTTCGCTCGTTGCGCAGCACGACGCGGGCGTGATCGCGGCTTCGTCGCTCGCCTTCATCAGCACCGGACTATTCACGCGCGGCGCTCTCGCGCCGTTGCACTTCTGGTTCGACGAAGCTCATGCGAGCGCGCCGACGCCGCTCTGCATGATCCTGTCCGGTACGATGGCCCCGCTCGCGCTGTACGGCTTCGTGCGGTTCTATTGGGCGACGTACGCGGGCGCCATGCCGGCGAACCTAGCGCTACACGGCTTCGTCATCGGCATCGGTATGCTCTCGGTCGTAATCGGAGCGCTGATGTGTCTGCGCGAAACGCAGCTCAAGCGTGCGGTCGCGTTCTCGACCGTCGCGCATGGCGGTGCGGCGCTCGTCGCCATCGGCGCCTTCAACGCAGCGTCGCTGCGCGACGCCGCGCTCTACGTTACGAGTTATGGCTTCGGCGCCGCAGCGCTGTTCGCGGCGATCGCCATCTTGCGCGCGCGCAGCGGTCATGCCGATGTGCGGGCGCTCGCGGGAGCGGGAAGACGGCTGCCTTTGACCGCTTGCGCCTTTGCGCTCGGGACCATTGCGATTACCGTGGTGCCGCTCGGTACGGAGCCGCTGGCGCGCGGCTGCGGCATCGCCGTCGGTATCGTCACGGGGGGTGCGTTCGCGCGCACGTATTGGCGCATCTTCCTGCAGCGCAAAGGAAGAGCGGCCGAGCCGCAAGGCGTACCGTGGTTCATGCTCGGGCCGGCCCTCGCATTCGGTATCGCGCCGCTCGCGTTTGCAATACCAGCAGTGCGCGAATTCGCCGCACTCGGCGCGGCGGGCATGGTGGACCGTCATGCGTATTCCGTCGCGCTCTTCGGCGGGGCGGTACCCAAGCTCGCGCCGCCACCACTCGAGCGCGTCGGCGTCGGCATCGCGCTCGCGCCTCTCGGAGCCGCCGCACTCGCCTGGCTCGCGCTCGTACCGTCTCGCGCCGCAGTGCGCGAACGTCGCGCTTGGAGCCGCGGCCGCGCTCTAGCGGCCCTGGCGAAGCTTCACGATGGAAACTCCGGTCAGTATATCGCGTGGGTCGCCGGAACCGCGGCCTTTGCAGCCGTGCTGTGGGCCTGGGCCGGCTAACGCTTTTTGCGCGTCGCCTTCTTACGTGTCGTCTTCTTGGCCGTCGCCTTCTTGCCGGTCGTTTTCTTACGCGTCGTTTTTTTGCGCGTCGTTTTCTTGCCCGTCGTTTTCTTACGGGTCGGCTTCTTGCGCGTCGGCCTTGTGCGCGCGGGTGGCGCACCGCCCGGCGTTGCTGACGCGTTATAGACCGGTACGGCGGGATTCGCCGGACTCGTAAAATCGAAGCAATCTTCCATGCCGTCGGAGGCAGCGTCACGCGCGTTAATGGTCGGAAGCCCGAAGATGACCTCGCAGAATTTGACTAGGCTCACGTGCGTGTGGCGGTCCTTCGAGATGTAACCGCGCTTCGCGTACGGGCTGATGACCAGTGTCCCGACGCGACCGCCGGGGAAGAACTGCGTTCCGTCGGTCCATTGTTCGAGGGCCGGCGGGTCGACGTGATCGGCCCAGCCGCCCCAGTCGTCCCACGTGATAAAGATGGCGCACTTCGACCACTGCGGACCCTGCGCGATGGCGTTGACGAGTTCCACGCTCCAATTCATGCCGTCCGTCACGTTCCCGAGCGGATGCTCGTCGAGACCACGGGGACCGTAGATCCAAGAAACGGACGGCAGCGTTCCGGCGGCTGCGTCCGTCAAGAAGTGGCTTTGATCCTTGCGGTTACGGCCACCGAGATTCGTTATGAGGTTGAAGGGATAACCGCTCGTGTAGCATCCCCAGGTGTGCCCGGCCTTCTCCAGCAGATCGGGCAGCGATGGCAAGTTAAACGTCTGTTGCGGCTTTCCGCGGTACGTATGCGGGTTGTCGATCACGGGCGAATCCGCGGCGATCAGCATCAAGTGGTTCGGTGTCGATGGACCCGCGACGGCCGTGAAGTAGTTGTCGCACAACGTAAACTGCCGTGCGTAGGCAAAGTAGGCCGGAATGTCCGCCTCCAGATACTGGAGGCGAGCTGCGGTCGTCTTCCGGCTCAACCACGACTCGTGCGTGTGGCTTGGATCGGACGTCGGCGGGTTCGGTGCGTGCGCGAGCGATGTATCGCCGTTCGCCTCCGGGAACGTCCCGAAATAATTGTCGAACCCGTGGTTCTCTTTAACGATGATGATCACGTTCTCGATCGCGGCTGCCGGATTCGTGCTACGCATTTATCATTGCCTCGGATAGTGTGAGCGTGCCGTTTTAACCTTCGTCGAGCGACGACCTCGCAGATTGCAATAATCACGACACTGCCGCCTTAAGCAAACGATAATCGGAGCTTAATCGCAACCGCGCACACTCTTGAACACTGCACCTTGTATAGATAAGTAGGTGTTCGTTGCCGAGGATCATGCAGGCGGTAGTCGTCGCCCTGCTTATGTTTACCGCCGCTCCCGATGCGGCGCGCGCTGCGACCGCACCGGACTGTCCGAACGGCGGAACGGTGCGCTTCGGCCTCGAACCGTTCGAGGCCGCGACGCGTCTTTTGCCTGCGTACACCGCACTGGTGCGATTATTGAGCGTAAAGCTCGGTTGCACGATCGAACTTTCGATTACCAGCAGCTACAACGCCGAGATCGAAGCGATGCGCAACGGCAAGCTCGATGCCGGCGAATTCGGCCCGCTCGGGTATGTTCTCGCGCACGAGGTCGCGCGTGCCGACGCGGTCGCGACCTTCGGCGACGACAGCGGGAAGCCGATTGCGTATTACGCGAGCATCGTCAGCTGGCACGGGTCGGGCGTCACGAAGCTCAAGGACGTCACGAACCGTTCCTTTGCGTATTCGGACCCCGCCTCGACGTCCGGGCATCTTTTTCCGGCCTACGGGCTACGGACGCACGGCATTGACCCGGACAGCGGAGTGCGTCCGCTCTACGCCGGCAGCCACACCGCGTCATTCGAGGCCATCCGCAATCACAAGGTCGATGCGGGCGAACTCAATAGCATCGAAGTGCAGAGTGCCATGGACGCGGGCGAATATACGCCGGCCGATTGGGTGACGCTGTGGAAGTCGGTGCCGATCCCCAACGACGCCCTTACCTTGCGGCGCGATTTGCCGGACGGCTTTAAACGGCGCTTCGAGCACCTGCTGCAAACGCTGCCGTTCAACGAGCTCTCACCGGACGTGGTCAAGGTTTTTCCGGCGGCGCACACGACTCGCTTGGTCGCGATGCCCGACTCGGCATACGACGGCGTCCGCGACCTGGTAAAGACGCTGCACATCGACCTGACGAAGCTCTCGTGATTGCCGTTGAAGCGCCGGCCGAGCCGCTGCTTACTATTCGTAATCTCTCGATGCGGTTTCCGAACGGCTTTCACGCCCTGCGCGACGTGAGTCTCTCGATCGGCGCCGGCGAACTCGTCGTCATCCTGGGCAGTAACGGTTGCGGCAAATCGACGCTGCTGCGCTGCGTCTCGCGCCTGCTCGACCCGACGAGCGGCACGATTGCGGTTGTGGGCGAGGACGTTTCGCGCTTGTCCGGCGACGCGCTGCGGCGCGCGCGCCGCAGCGTCGCATTCGTATCGCAGCAAGCGAACCTCATTCGGCGCCGCAGCGTTCTCGCGAACGTCGCCACCGGGACGCTCGGCCGGCATCGCTCGCTCGCATCGGCGCTCGGCTTCGTGCCCGCGGATGAATTACCGTTTGCGTTCGAGCAGTTGCGCGTCGTCGGATTAGCGGACCGAGCGCCGCAGCGGGCAGGAACGTTGTCGGGTGGACAGGCGCAACGCGTCGCCATCGGCCGCGCTCTCGCGCAGCGACCGCGCGTATTACTCGCCGACGAGCCCGTCGCGAGCTTGGATCCGGACGCGGTCCTCGACGTCCTCACGCTTCTCCGACGGCTCGCCCACGACGGGCTGGCTGTCGTTTGCGTGCTGCATCAGCCGGAACTCGCGCTCAAATTCGCGGACCGAATCGTCGGTATTCGCTCGGGATCGATAGCCTTCAACGCGCCCGTCGCGGCCGTCACGACTGCCACCGTCGCTGCATTGTATGCCGGTGCGACGTGAAGCTCGTCGTCGAACGCGGTCCGGCTAGGGACGGCGTCGGGCTGCCGGCCGCGTCACCCGGAATCTGGCGGATCGTCGCCTGCGCGCTCGCGTTCTGCGCCATCTTCGCGCAAGCGCTCGTCGTCGTGAAAGCGCGGCCACAGGATCTCGTAACCGGCATCGGCGGTATGGCTGATATCGTCCGCCGTGCGTCGCCGCCCAATGCCGGCTTGTTGCCCAGCGCAATTTGGCCGACACTCGAAACGCTGGATAGCGCGCTCTTCGGCACGGTGGTCGGCATGTTCGTCGCACTTCCGCTCGCGATTTTCGCCGCGCGCAACGTCACGCCGTCGCGAGTCCTCTACGGCATCGCGCGCGCGACGATCGCGCTCACGCGGGCCGTGCCCGACTTGATTTGGGCTCTCCTGTTCGTGACGGCCGTCGGCCTCGGTCCATTTCCGGGCGCCCTCGCACTCGCGGTTCATTCAATCGGTATGCTGGGCCGGCTGTTCTCGGAAGTCATCGAAGATATGGATATGGGCCCGGTCGAAGCGCTGACCCTGACAGGCGCCTCGCGGTTGCAGGTTTTCACGCACGCGGTCGTCCCGGGCGTCGCCCCATCGCTTCTCGGAATTACGCTCTATCGACTGGACGAAAACGTGCGCTCGTCGCTCGTACTCGGCTTCGTCGGCGCGGGCGGAATCGGCTTTCAAATTCTTTCGGCGATGAATTTATTTCAATATCGCGACGTTTCGCTGTATTTGTTACTCACGTTCGTCCTGGTCCTCGTCGTAGAGCGGCTCTCCGCCACCCTGCGCGCGGCCGTGCTTTGAGTTTGAAACTTGTATAGACAAGTGACGGACGGAATGCTACGCTGCATCCGACCATGACAGTACGTGCGCAGCAGCCGGGCGCGCCACCGATCTACCTGCGCGTCGCCGATGAATTGGAACGCGCGATGTCCGCGCAAGAGGCCGGCTCGCCGCTCGCATCGGAGAACGAGCTCGCGCTCTCGTACGGCGTGAGCCGCCTCACCGCGCGCGCCGCACTCGAAGAACTCGAACGGCGCTTTCTCGTGCGGCGCAGTCAAGGGCGGCGTGCGTTCGTCGCGCGGCGCATCGAATACAATGTCGGCCCAGATACCGCGCCGAGCTGGACGCAAACCGTCCTGGCCGGCGGTGGCGTCCCACGCTCCGAGACGGTCATCTTGCGGCTGCGCCGCGCACCCGCATCCGTTCGTGCTGCGCTCGAACTTTCGAAGACGCGCGAAGCGCTATTTTTAGCGCGCGAGCGTTACGTCGACGATGAGCTCTCCGCCTACGCCGAAACGTGGCTCGCGGCCGACGTCGTCCCGGATCTGGACACAACGCTCGGTGCGAACGGGTCGCTGTACGATGCGTTCGAGAGCTCGTATCGGCTGCAGCCGGCGCGCGCGAGATCGCGCGCGGAGTTCGTCGTCGCAAGCGCGCCGATCGCTCGCAAATTACGTATCGACGGCCGTCCGATGCTTTTCCGCCTCGACGGTCAGACTGATTCCGGGCGGCTGCGGCGGCCGATCGAAATGACGACGTCGTGGTTGCGCGCGGATATTTTTCGCATCGTTTTTGCGCTCGAGCGCGGCCGCCCGTGACCGAGCGTCAGGCCTGGTTGCGTATCCTCGCGCTCGCGCCGCTCGCGCAGCTCGCGCAGGGTGTCAGCGAACTAGCCCCGCTACCCCCGTTCGCGTATCTGCGCGGCCCCGAGATCGGGCTCGCGATGGTTCGCGGCCGCACGGGCGGCGACGGCACGCCGTTCAACCTTGGCGAGATGACCGTTACGCGATGCACGCTGCGCGTGTCGGTCAGTGATACCGACGAACGTGACGGATTCGCCTGTGTTGCCGGGCGTTCGGCGCGCCAGGCGGAACTCGTCGCGCTCTGCGATGCGCTGTTGCAGTCGGCGCGTTGGCGAGCCGCAGTATTCGAGCGGGTTATCGTCCCGGCCGAAGGCTTTCTGGCCGAGAAGCGCGCACGGAACGCGCAGCGGCGCGCCGCAACCAAGGCCGAATTCGTTACCGTTGTTCGCTCCGGTGAAGCGTGAGCGCGGATCACGTCCACACCACCCAACGTATCTTTCGTAGCGTGCTCGCAGCCGTATCGCATCCGGGCCGCCTGATGCTTATCGACGAGCCCGTCGATGCCCCGCGCGACCTCGGTTCTGCGCTCGCCGCCGCGGCGCTCGCGCTCTTCGACCGTGAGGTGACGATATGGATCGCCGCACCGGAGCGCTCGCGGGCCGCTTCGTGGCTCGTGGCGCGGACCGGGTGCCGCCTCGCTCAAGACCCGGCACAAGCGCAGTTTGCGCTCATCCTCGCTCCCGAAGATGCGCTTCCACTCGCTCGCTGGCATCCCGGCACGGCGGAAGATCCCGAGCAATCCGCTACGCTGATGGTACGAGTCGATGACTGCGCCGAAGGCCCGGGCGTCACGCTCGCCGGCCCCGGCATCGAGCATAGCGTCACCGCCCGACTGCGTGGAATCACGCCCCGCTTCTGGTGCGATTGGTCGGCGAATACATCGCTCTATCCCATGGGTATCGATTGTTTGTTCTTCGACGACCGGCACGTTGTCGGTCTGCCGCGCACGACGCGAGCAATCTCTTGACGTACGTTGCCGTCAAGGGCGGCGAACGCGCCATCGCCAACGCCGAGACGCTCTTGCACGCGTTACGGCGCGGCGACTTTGGAACGCCCGAACTTTCAGTCGAACAAATCGACGCTCAACTCGGGCTTGCGGTCGAACGCGTGATGTGCGAGGGCAGCCTGTACGATCGCGAGCTCGCCGCGCTCGCCATCAAGCAGGCGTGGGGCGATCTCGTCGAGGCCACGTTCCTCGCGCGTGCCTTCCGGGCGACGCTGCCGCGGCTGTACGACACACGCCCGCTCGAGACGTCGCAGATGGATTTAGCGCGCCGCATCTCGGCGATTTTTAAAGATGTCCCCGGCGGCCAAATCATCGGACCGAGTTTCGACTACACGCAACGTCTCCTCGACTTCACCTTACTGGCGAGCAACGGCAAGACCGCCGTGCCGCACGTTGATGCGCAGGCTGAACCGATTCCCAGCGTCATCGACCTCTTGCGCGCCGAAGATCTCATACGAGAAGAGGCATGCGAGGAGCTGCCGCGAGCGCCCGATTTGACTCGGGAGCCGGTCCGCTTTCCCGCCGAGCGCGCGTTACGTTTGCAATCGCTCGCGCGCGCGGATGAGGGCTTTTTGCTCGGGCTTGCGTATTCCACGCAGCGCGGTTACGGGAGCAACCATCCCTTTGCGGGCGAGATACGCGTCGGCGACGCGGAAGTCGTGGTGTTCGACGAAGAACTCGGCTTCGAAGTGGTCGTGGGGGAGATCACCGTCACCGAAGTGCAGATGGTCAACCAGTTCGTCGGTAACGAACGCGAGCCCGCGCAGTTCACGCGTGGCTACGGGCTAACACTCGGCTACAACGAGCGTAAAGCGATGTCGATGGCACTCGTCGATCGCGCGCTGCGCAGCGAGGAGTTCGGCGAGCGTGTGCGCGGACCCGCGCAGGACACGGAGTTCGTGATGATGCACGGCGATAACGTCGAAGCGCAGGGCTTCGTGCAGCATCTCAAGCTCCCGCATTACGTCGATTTCCAAGCCGAGTTGCAACTCATTCGCGGTTTGCGTGCGAAAGCCGGCCAGGTGGCACCGTGATCGCGCCGGCGCACGCGCTTAGCGCGCGACCGGCGGCCACTTCGGGTTTCAACTTTGGATATCTCGACGAGGGTACGAAGCGATCGATCCGCCGCAGCTTGCTAAAGGCGGTCGCGATCCCCGGCCACCAAATTCCGTTCCGCTCGCGCGAAATGCCGATGTCGTATGGCTGGGGCACGGGCGGCATCGCGCTGACCTCGTCGCTTATCGGCCTGGACGACACGCTCAAGGTGATCGATCAGGGCGCCGACGATACGACGAACGCCGTCAACATCCGGCAGTTCTTTGCCAAGACGTGCGGGGTCCCGACCACGACACGTACCGCCCACGCGACGATCGTGCAAACGCGTCATCGCATCCCGGAGACGCCCTTGCGCGAAGGCCAGATTCTGGTCTATCAAGTTCCCATTCCGGAGCCCCTGCGCGGACTCGAACCGTCGGAACAAAAAACGAAAAAGATGCACGCCCTCGAAGAATACGGTGCGATATATCTCCGCCTATACGAAGATATCGCAACGTACGGCCGGATCGCGACTGCGTATAATTATCCCGTGCTCGTGCACGGACGCTACGTCATGAGCCCGAGCCCGATCCCGCGTTTCGACAACCCGAAGATGGATCGTAATCCGGCCCTGCAACTATTCGGAGCGGGCCGCGAGCAGCGGCTCTATGCCGTCCCGCCCTACACGCGCGTCGAGAGTCTCTGTTTCGACGACTACCCGTTCGTGCGGGAGACGTGGGAGCGTGCGTGCGAGTTTTGCGGCTCGCGCCTGAGTTACTTGGATGAAGTCGTCGTCGGCGACCACGGCGAGCGGCTATGGATTTGCTCGGATACCGACTTTTGCGAACAGCAGCGGGGGGCGGCATGACACCGCTCTTGCGCGTACGCGATGTGAACAAGAGCTACGGCATTCATACCGCGTGCCGGGATGTGTCGCTCGATCTCTATCCCGGTCAAGTGCTCGGTTTGGTCGGCGAATCGGGCTCCGGCAAGTCGACCCTTCTGCGCGCGCTCGTCGGCGACGTTGCCATCGATGCCGGCGACATCGCGTACGTCGACGAACGCGGTGAGACGCTGCATCTCGCCGAGCTTTCCGAAGCGCACCGGCGGCGTCTGATGCGTACCGAATGGGGCCTCGTCCATCAAAATCCGCGCGACGGTTTGCGCATGCACGTCAGCGCCGGAGCGAACGTCGCGGAACGGTTGCTCGACGGCGGCTTACGTCACTACGGTGAAATTCGCCGGACGGTACTCGCTTGGCTGCGCGACGTCGAGATCGATCCCGGGCGCGCGGACGAGCGGCCGGGCGTCTTTTCGGGCGGCATGCAGCAGCGCTTGCAGCTCGCGCGCGTGCTGGTCACGCACCCGCGCCTCGTGCTCATGGACGAGCCGACCGGCGGTCTCGATCTGTCCGTGCAGGCGCGACTGCTCGATCTCATTCGCACGCTCGTGCGCGAACTGCATTTGAGCGTGATCGTCGTAACGCACGATATCGGCGTCGTGCGTTTGATCGCGGATCACGTGCTCGTGATGCGCGAAGGGCGGATCGTCGAGCATGGAATCGCGGACCGCGTGCTCGACGACCCGCAGCATCCGTACACGCAATTGCTCGTGAGCGCGGCGCTCGTCCCATGATCGCCCCGCTCGTTGCGGTCACGGGCGTCGCGAAGACGTTCACGCTGCATCTGCAAGGCGGGATCCGTCTATCGGTGCTGAGCGATTTTTCTATGACGCTGCACGCGGGCGAATGCGTCGCGCTGGCAGGCGTCTCGGGAAGCGGCAAGTCGACGTTCATGCGTATGCTCTACGGGAATTACGGCGTGGACGCAGGGTCGATCGTCGTCCGCGATCGCGGTCGCGACACGGATCTCACGCAGCTTTCGCCGCACGAGCTCACGGCGCTGCGGATCCGCACGATCGGTTACGTGAGTCAATTCCTACGCGTCATTCCACGCATCCCCGCACTCGAAATTGCAATGGAACCGCTCGTCGTTGCGGGCATTGCACGCGACGCCGCTCGCGCGACGGCGAGCGAGCTGTTCGCTCGGCTCGCACTGCCGGAGCGGTTATGGCAATTGTCACCGACGACGTTTTCGGGCGGCGAAAAGCAGCGCGTCAATCTCGCCCGCACGCTCGGCGTCCCGTATCCGATCCTGCTGCTCGACGAGCCGACCTCCGCGCTCGATGCCGGCAGCCGTGAACGCGTGATCGCGCTGCTGCTCGAACGCAAACGCGCGGGCGCTGCGATCGTCGGCATTTTCCATGACGACGAGGTGCGCGCGCGTCTCGCCGACCGCTCGATCGCGTTCGCACTCGGAGAAAAGCGATGATCGACGCTCCGCAATCGAGCGCACTCGAACGCCTCACGTACACCAACGTCCGTTTGCAGCTGCCGGACCGCGAGATGCTTGGAACGCTCGCGGTCGAAAACGGCCGCATCGTCGACATCGGCGAAGGCCGGGCACGAAACGGAATCGACGCCGGCGGCGCGATCTGCATGCCGGGTCTGATCGAACTGCATACCGACAACATCGAGACGATGCTCGCTCCGCGGCCTGGCGTGCGCTGGCCGCTCGAGCTCGCCGCGCAATATCACGATCGGATCGTTATTGCCTCCGGAATCACCACCGTCTGCGATGCGATCGCGCTCGGCGACACGGTGCCGGGTTCCTCGCGGCTCGAACACTACGCACCGATCATCGAGATCATCTCGCAAGGCGTCGCGGCCGGTCGCTATGCGGCCGATCATCTGATCCATCTGCGCTGCGAACTCGTGTACGACGAACTGCTCGCTATCGTCGAACGCTTCATCGACGATCCGCTCGTGGCGATCGTCTCGGTGATGGACCACACGCCGGGTCAACGTCAGTTCGCAGATCTCGCCAAGTTCGAACAATACTACGCCGGCAAACACGGCCTCGATCGGGCCGGCGTCGCGAGGATCGTCGCAGAACGGCTGCGCGCTCAAGAACGGCATGCGACGGTAAACCGCGAGGCCGTCATCGCTATGGCGCGCGAACGCGCGATCCCGCTCGCGACGCACGACGATGCGACGCTCGAGCACGTCCGCGAAGCCGTCCGCGAAGGTGCCGTCGTGGCCGAATTTCCGACGACTCGCGAAGCCGCGCACGCCGCGCATGAAGCCGGTCTGCTCGTGCTCATGGGTTCGCCCAACGTCGTACTCGGCGGTTCTCAATCGGGGAACGTGTCGGCGCTCGATCTCGCGCAAGACGATGTCGTCGACATCTTCTCATCGGACTACGTGCCGCAGAGTTTGCTCGCAGCGCCCTTCGCCGTTACCGCGGCGACCGGCGTTCCACTCCATCGGACGATGCGCAGCGTCACGAGCACGCCGGCTCACGCGCTCGGGCTCGACGACCGCGGCGTGTTGGAGATCGGCAAGCGCGCGGACTTGCTGTTCGTCGACGCTCGCGACGCGCAACCTCGCGTGCGCGGCGTCATCAGCAACGGCCTTCGCGTCGCATGAGTGTCGCGCGAGTTACGGCGAGCGTCGCGCTGTACGGTGCTCGCGCTGAGCGCGGCAACCTAATCAATTTCGGTTTTCTTCCGGCCGAGGACACGTTGATCATCGATGAATGAGCTTGCGCAGGCGACGACGTTCGTGCGACTCGCGCGGCCGGACGATCGCGAGGCGATCGCCCGAGTCATTGCGTCGATGGGCGGTCACGACGATGTGCGCGAGTCTGCGGAACCGCTCGCAACGCTTGCTGCGGCGCTCGTCGCACCCGATTGTCGCGTACTCGTCTCCGAGCGTGACGGCTGGGTCGTCGCCGTCTTGACCCTGCAAGCCCGAACGTCGCTGCTGCACGATCGGCGCGAAGCTTGGCTCGGCGTACTTGCGGTCGAGCCCGCAGACCGTTCGGGTGGGATCGGAGCGGCGCTGCTCGCCGCGGCGGAGCGCGAAGCGGCGCGCCTGGGTTGCGCTGCGACCGTGCTCGAGTCGGCGCTCGTACGCGAACGCGCGCACGCATTCTATCAGCGGGCAGGGTTTAGCGAAGGCCGGCCGGCGCGGCGTTTCGAACGACTCGTCGAATCGCCGCATGGAGAGTTAACCACGAGATTTCTCGCCGCTGCCGCGCGTGCGGCGACACGGGTCGCGCAAGCCGTGGCCGGACGCGGCTGCAAAGCGGCGGTCGGAATGGGTGCCGACGGCGCGCCCACGGAAGACGCCGACGACGCCGCCGAGCGTGCGGCGCTAGCCGAACTCTTGCCGCTCGGCCTCCCGATCGTCAGCGAAGAAGCGGGCTTGATCGGCGCGACGGCGATCGATCCCGCTCAGTTCTGGATCTCGCTCGATCCGCTCGACGGCAGCCGCAATTTTGTGAACGACTATCCCGCATATGCAACCTCGATCGGCCTCGTGCAGGGCGGTAAACCCGTAGCGGGCTTGGTCGCCGATCTCGCCCGCGGTACGCGCTGGGAAGCGCGTGCCGGCGGCGGCGCGACGCGTGACGGCCGGCCCATTGCGACGCGACGCGGCCCACTCGCGGCAATGCCGAGCCCGCTGCCGGGAGCGACGCCGTTACGCACGTTACCGGACTTCACGCGCGTGCGCATCTCGGGCAGTACCGCAAGCGACCTATGTCATGTCGGTGACGGTTCGATCGGGGCGTTCTTTGCGCTCGACCGTCCGGTCGTGCACGTGCACGATCTTGCCGCGGCCATGTGCATTATCGAAGAAGCCGGCGGCTGCGTTGCGGATCGCAGCGGCTCGTCGCCCGAGCTCGTGCCGGACGCGGCACTGTACCTCGACGTCGTCGCCGCCTGCGACCGTGAGACCGCGCTCGTGGCTCTGGCTTGAACCGCTACGCCGTGTATTTCGCTCCCGAACCGGACTCCGACTTGTATCGCTTCGGCAGCGCGTGGCTCGGTCGCGACGCGCGCAACGGAGCCACAACGAAGGCGACCGACGTGAACGGCATAACGGCCGAACGCATCGGCGAGATCACGGCCGCCCCGCGCCGCTATGGTTTTCACGCGACCCTGAAACCTCCGTTCGCGCTCGCGGCCGGCCACACTGCCGACGAGTTACAGCGGGCGCTCCAGGCGTTTGCAAGGGACTGCACGCCATTCGACATGCCGCCCCTACGGCTGGCCGAAATCGATGGGTTTCTCGCGCTTGTCCCGAGGTCGCCATCCACCGAGTTAACCGCGCTAGCCGAACGCGCCGTGCGCGCCTGCGATACCTTTCGCGCGCCGCCGTCCGCTGCGGAGCGCGAACGGCGCGCGCATGCGGCACTCGACGCGCGCGAGCGTGAGTTGCTCGCAGCGTGGGGCTATCCGTACGTGCTCGACCGCTGGCGCTTCCACATGACGCTTACCGAACGCCTTGACTCGCTCGAACGTGAACGCGTCAAGACCGCGCTCGAACCGATCTTCGCTCAGTTCTGCCGTGAACCGCTGCACGTCGACGCGATCGCGCTATTCGTCCAGCCCGGGCGCGATGAACCGTTCCACTATCGGGCACGCTTCGCGTTCGGACGCGCGGCATAACTTCGGGAGGCTACGATGTCCGCGCGCGCGCTGCTTACGAACGCTCTCATCGTTACGCCGGACGGTGTCGCCCGGGGGTCCGTCGCGATCGAAGACGGTCGAATCTCCGAGATCGCACCGCGACGGTACGGCGACGGAATCGATTTGCACGGCGCGCTCTTGATGCCGGGCGTCATCGACGTCCATACGGACTATCTCGAAAAGGAGATTACTCCGCGACCCGGGGCGGAGGTGCCGATCGAGATCGCGCTACACGTCATGGACGTACGGGCGCTCTCGTGCGGGTTGACCACGGTGCTATCGGCGGCGCGCGTCTCGCCCGAACGCAACGGCAGCGCCGGGAGTTGGGACGGCGACGGCTTGCGTCTGGCGCGCGAAATGCAGCGCCTAGCGCCGCAAATGCGGGCTCGGCACCTGGGTGCACGTGCGCTGGGATACGCGCTACGCATCCGTTGCGGCCGATCTTGCGGAACTCGTCGCGCTCGGCGGCATCGGTAACGTCGTGTTCAACGATAGTTTGCCCGGCATACGGCAGTTTCGAGACATGGACTCGCTCATCCGGAAGGCGGCGTTGCAGTTTGATCTGACGTTCGAGGAGTCACGGATACGAATGAAAGAAAGGATCGCCTCGCTCGGCGCGGTCGACAACCGTGCCGCTGCGTCGGCGGCCCTTGCGGGGCGGTTTCCGCTCGGCAGCCACGACGACACGACGGTCGAGCACGTGATCGAAGCACACGCAGTCGGCGCAAGCCTATGCGAAATGCCGGTAACGATCGAAGCCGCGCGCAAAGCCAAAGAACTCGGAATGCTCGTGTGCATGGGTGCTCCGAATTACGTCCGCGGGGGATCGCACTGCGGAAATCTCTCGGCGGCCGACGCGTTCGCCGAAGGGTTGGTCGACATGCTGTGCAGCGACTATCACTTTCCGTCGCTGCTCGCAAGTGCGGTACGCATGATTTCCAGCGGCATCGCTCCGCCGGCAGTGGCCGCGTTACTCTCGCTGAATCCGGCCCGTCATCTCGGCCGCGATGCGGAATTCGGAAGCATCGAACCCGGCAAACGGGCGGACCTGGTTGCATTTTATCCGCGTGACGGCTATGCGGACGTAACGCAAACTTGGGTCGACGGCGAACTCCGCTTTGCCGTCAGCGACCGTGCAGGCGCGGCCGTGCTCGCCCAGTGAACGCCGAGCCGCGAATCGACCCGAGCGCGACCATTCGGGATACGACTCTCGGCGCGTGGACCGCGGTCGGCGCGCGCACGTCGATCGCCGGAATCGTCGCTCGGAGACTACTCATACCTCGTCAGCGATTGCAGCGTTATCTATAGCGAGATCGGCAAGTTCTGTTCGATCGCCGCGCACAGCCGGCTCAATCCGGGAAATCACCCGCTCGAGCGCGTTGCGATGCACCACTTCACGTACCGCAGCCGGTCGTACGACATGGGGGAGGACGATCCGCGCTTCTTCGATTGGCGTCGCAGCCACCGGGTCGTACTCGGTCACGACGTTTGGATCGGTCATGGCGCTGTCGTGCTGCCGGGCGTCACGATCGGCACCGGCGCGGTGCTCGGCGCGGGCGCGGTAGCGGCGCGCGACGTGCCGCCGTTTGCCATCGCAGTCGGTGTGCCGGCGCGCGTCATACGGCGCCGTTTTAGCGATACGAGCGTTGCGCGGCTACTCGGGCTTGCGTGGTGGGATTGGCCCCACGACAAGCTTGCGCACGCGCTGCCCGAATTTCGCAGTCTTACGATCGACGAGTTCCTCGACCGCTACGAGTGAGCCGCGCAGCGCGACACCGCGTCCCGCCGGGCAACAGCGTCGCAAGCGCGACCAGATCTTGAGGAGTGGCGCGAAGCTCCGCCGGTTTGTTAAGGCATAATTAATGCGCGTAGGCTACAGTCGTTCAGGCAAGGACGCTGCAAACATCCGTCTCTAGGAGGACTACGTGAGACTTACCATTTCTAACGCGCTCGCCGTCTCGGCGTCTGCGCTCCTCGTTGCGTCTTCACTGACATCGTCACGCGTCGATGCGCGCACGGCCCGGGCCACTCGGACCGCCGCATCGCACACCGCGACGTCGACGCACTACCCACGCTTCAACGTCCAACTTTTCGCGAGTGGAAACGCCTCGCTCTTCAATCCGGACGGGATCGTCGTGACGAAGCATGCCGTGTTCGTCGATTACCAGAACGCGTCCGACACGATGCCCACGCCGAGCACGATCGTCAAGTATAGCCGCGACGGCCATATGCTCGCAGCGGTCAACATCAACGGCCGCTGCGACGGCCTGCGGCTCAATCCGTATACGCATAAATTGTGGGCGCTGGTCAATAACGACGGTCAGAACGGCTCACCGCCGCGTCAACCGGCGCTGTATGTCATTGCAACCAATACGCTCCAGGCGACCAAGTACGCGTTCCAGTCCAGCACGCAGGAGCACGGCGGCGGCTACGACGACCTGGCGTTCATCGGCGGCCAGGCGTACTTTTCCGCGTCGGCGCCTACGCTTACCGCCGCCGGCGTGAACGACAAACAGATCGCCGTCGAAGCCGAACTCGTCGGCAACAAAGTGGCCGTTTCCCCGATCGCATTCGGCAACACCGGCAGCCTCGTGAACATCGCCGATCCGGACTCGCTTGCCGTAGATAATGCGAACGATCTTATCATCGTCAGCGAGGGCGATGGGCAGTTAGTCACCGTTCGCAACCCTGGAACCAATCACGAGAAACTGTCGAGCATTCGGACCGGCTCGCAACTCGACGACGTCGCTTTTACGAAGGGAACGAGCGGAACGCTCTACGTCGCCGATTCGACGCTTAACCGCATCTATAAAATCCCTAGCGCGTTTCCGGCCGGTACGGTCTTCGCCGAAGCGCCGATCGGTGCGCCCGCGCAAAGCTTCGTCGGAACGCTCGACACGACGACCGGCATCGTTACGCCGCTGCTTACCGTGCGCGACGGTATCCTCGACCCGACATCGCTGATCTTCGTGCGCGACGGCTACGAGGACGACGACTAACCAATCTTAGCTAGATGACATATACCGATGCTGCGCATGCCGAGGGGGCGTGCGCACGTCGGCACGTCCGAACCGTGACACGCCCCACTCGAGCAACGCCCCGCGCTTATCGTATCGAGCACGCCAGGAACGACAGCCTTGACCACCGCGTCACGTGAGAATCGCAGTTGACGGCTTGCCGAAGCTTATGCGGCCCGTTTACGACGACGCCTGTTTTTCGCGAAACGCTAGAATGCCACGCGTTGATCCGTAAGGCGCCTACTGGCGGCCCCTGAGGTCGTCAAGAGAAATAATGGCATGGACGAAATAGAAGGGGTCGACTGGCCGGTTAAGACCCCTCGGGAGCCTCTGGCAGTTAGGCAACTACGTGGCACGACGGAAATGCCGAGCGAGATGTTTTCGTGCGCGTCTGGCAGCCTATTCGATTTGACGGACATTTTGTTTGCGACGTCGCCATTGACGGTCTACCGAAGCCTATTCGCTACGAAGCATTCGGATTCGATCCGTTACAGGCTCTAACCGCGGCTCTCCAAAGACTTTGGCACGCACTCGCGCCCTATCGCGAAAGCATAGCCTGGCTCGGTCATCGCGGTGAGCACGGTCTGCCTTTCGCTTTTGGACCGTTGTTATGGCCCGTCGAGCAACGGCGCTTGGAGCAACTGGTCCAGAGCGAGATCGAGCGCTGCAATGAAACGTCGTTGCAGCCCGCCAACCGATGGGAAAAGAGTCTGCGCGAGAAATACGATCCGGAGGCCGACGACGCCGAGAATGACGGTTCCTCCACGGCTGAGCTGGTCGAACGCTTGCGCGAGGCATCGGTGCGCGCTCGCACCCACCGCGTAGCGGGTAACGACGACGGCACGTTCGCTTTTGAATCCAAAATGCGGACTATTCTTCGAGTGCTGCGTGAGCGGCCGGATTTCGCCGCGGCTCTCCAGGAAATGATCGGCGATGGCGACCGAGCGCTCCGCCTCCTGGCTGCGCAAATTCTTATTGGCGAAGCGCCGCACGCGACGGAGATACTCGAGAGATTGCGGGATGACGCTCTCGAACCCGAGGCGGCCGAGGCCGTTGACACGTTGCAATACGCACAATCCATGCGGCGAGCCGCCGAACGCCCGCGCCCTGGGCGAGTCTCCACCATAACATGACAGCTTAGGATCGTAAGTTCCCAGGGTCTCAGCAACGCTTTGTGTTAGGTCGCCTACCGATGCTTGCGCGGCGTCGGTCGACGGGTGGTCTCCCGACGATGCGCGCAAACCCGCGACATCTATATTCGCTGCGTTAGGCTGAAGGTAACCTGCGGCGGTAGTAGGCCCGTTTGCCCGGTGCCCTGCGAGTTTTGTTGATCCAGCGCCGTCACGTCGGTCCCGAAACTGTTCTCGGCTGCGTACGGTGCCGCCCCGAAGAGAAAATATGAGCTCGAGGCACTATCGAAGAGATTTTGGACGCCGATATTAAGCGTCGTTCCCCGCGCCAGGGTCTTTGAGACGGTCACATTCCCATAAAAGAAAGCCGGCCGAGCGTACGAGTTATTTTCTCCGTAATAGTAGCCGTCCAGGCGTGCTTCAAAACCATGGCGGTCCTGATAATCGAGTCCGAAGGAAGCTTTATGCAGTGGAATGTGGTTGATCTGTGCGCCGTTAACGTCGAATACGTTGGACTGCAGGATCTGTCCGGGAAGCGCGAGATAGACGGCAGATTGAATGTTATATCCGTAGTCGAAGAAGAGGCGCGGATTCAAACGGTAGCGTCCGGTGAGCTCTATGCCTTGGAAGCGCGCGGACGCAGCATTGAAGTTAGTCGAATACGCAAGATCGGCAAGTGAAGCGTTGCTAATGGTGCATTGGCCATTGATACGATTCAAATACTGCGCCAGTAGATTTGCCGGAATCTGAACGTTCGGAAACGCGGTCGTCGGTAGATTTCCTAAAAAGATTCGATTCTTCTCGAAGCTAAAGTAAGCATCAGCTTGAACGATCGTATCGCCGGAGAAGCGATGGCCCGCCGCGACCTCTAAGTCGGATGATGTTTCCGGAAGAAGACTGTGATTGCTGGCAGTCGCGACCGAGGTTAACGTGGTAACACTCGGAGCCTGCGATTGAGTGCGACAATTCGCGGTTATGTTCGATGGCGTCTGATTGAAGCTCACGGGTCCGGTTAAAAGATCCGGACCCGGCTCACCGTCCGACCGACCTCCCGTTAGGCGAATGACATCTGCATTGGTCGGTCTATAAACGAAGGAAAGACGGGGATCGAAGGTCGTCTTATTTGTAACTGTCGAACGTTTGAGCCAGGCGTTAAGAAACACTGATAACGGGCCCGGCGGCGTGTACTGATTGCGAACGAAGAAGTTGCTATCGCCGAGTGCATAGCTTTGCCCTGGAGTGGAATTCGCCCCATAAAAAACCTGATTCGCATTCGTATCGAAATACGTACCGATATGACTCTGGTGTTGCACGTAGTAGCCGAAACCAAAGTCGTTAAGCCGGCCTGCAATATCGTCGCTAAGCAAGAATCCGGTCGTATCGAAGTAATCCGTGTTATAGGAAGAGCCGTTAACGTTTCGGTTATAGTCGGTTGAGTATCGATTGCCGAACGCATCTAGCGTAAACATATTGCTCGCTAGCTGCGTCGTGATGCGCCCGTGGTAATCGTGAAAGCGATGAGCTTGAAAGGGACCAGGGCCACCGCCGTTGAGCCCGGCGCTTTGCTTTGCGTACGCCTGCGGCGTCAGACACGTCTGCGTTAACTGGTCGAAGGTGGCCGCGACCGTACCTTTAGGACAGTTTGGGAGTGCAGGTGCGTTCGCCGGCAAGAGTGCGGGCGGATTGGGCAGGGAGTTAGGCGATTGCGCCGCGCCTTGGGCTTGAAACAAGCGCAGACCATAAGAGTAATAGCAATTATCTCCGTTCCCGGATTTGTCGTCCCAGGAGTTTGCCGAGAGAGCCGTCGCCGTAAATGCGGTTGATTTTGAAAAATCGTACTTAACCTTTAGCATGTCGTTACGCAGCAGATAGTTTCCGCTGGTGAGGTAGGTATTCGCGGCGATGTTTGCGGGCGAGAAATCTCCCGTTTGCGAAGCTAACCCCGGCTGATAGCGCTTCTGCGGCCCGTAGGGGCCGTATGCACCCAACACCCCATGAACGAGCGCGTAGCCGAATTTATCTCCGACCATCCCCGTGGCTTGAAAATCCGTAAAAGATTTGCCTTGGTTACCTATTCCTTGAGAGACAAGAAACTCTCTCTGAGGGGTAGGGTTTATCGTTTGCATGTCGATCGTGCCGCCGATCGAGTCGGTACCGTATAGGCCAAGCGCTCCGGAGCCGTAGGTTACCTGTGTGTTGCCGATCGCGTACGATGGTGAGTCCTGAAAATCGAAACCACCAGAGCCCGCTCCGAGTGGGCCGAGGGGGTGCCCGTCCAACAAAGTTTGCGTTTCTGACGAATTGAAGCCTCGAATATCTATCTGGATCGAATCCCCGATCGAAGAACTTAACCCCTCAATGTTCACGCCGGGCAACGATTGCAAAGCATCGCCGACCCGATTGTAACCCTCTTTTTCAAGGAGTTCGGACGAGAAGCTTTGATTGATCGTCGTGGCCGTAGAGAGCGTTCCGTTACCGTTTGTGCGCGCACTTACACGACCGATGATGCGCGGTTCTTGACCGCTCGTGGTTGCACGGGCGAGTGCCGATCGCAGCGTGGTAGAGATGCCGGAGGTCACGGCGATGTCGTCGGTCCGTGCCGTTTGATAGCCCTGACTCCTGATGATCACATAGTAAATGGCTGGCGCGAGGTTCGAAAATGAGTAGTGGCCGCCGGAGTCCGCCTTCGTCGTTTGCTTGATTACGCTTCCGCTTGAAAGCTCGACTCTGGCACCGCCGATGGGAATACCACCGCTTTGGTCGATGATCTGCCCACTGATGGAGCCACCGCCTTCAGTCGGCTGCGCGGTATCGGCCCACGCCGGAGAAAAAGCGAACACCAAAGCCAGCGCTACGATGAGCGCACAAGAACGCGTCAAGCGCGACATGAGAAACCTTTCAGCAAGGGGAGCTAGGTCTACGCCTACCACCGTAACGGCTAAGAATTAAGGCAACCTTAAGAAAAAGATTAAGACTACCGGTTAGCTCGCAGGAGCAGTGACGGTAACGATTCGCGATCGACGATATCGTGCGCGCCGACGCGACCGTCCGCCCAAAGCACGTAAGCCGTAGCGGCATACACGTCGTCCGCAGACAAGCTTTGCGGTCGTTGCGGCGGCATGGCGCGCCGGATATAGTCGAAGAGGCTCGTTGCGTAGACCCATCTTTTAAGGGGAATTACGCGTCCATGGCACGAGGCGCATGAGGCTTGGTATACCGCTATACCGTCCTCGGCAGTAGCCCGGCCTGACGGGAGGTTAGCGCCGTCCGGGGCGATATCGATATCCCACCCGACCGTGCGATCGTGAGCGACTGGGCTCCCGATCCCGTACGTTGCGCCCGCGTGGGAGGCATGCGAACCGCAATCAAACAGGCACAACGCTGCGAGCAGCACGCCGAGACGCCACGAACTAGGCATCGGACGGCTCGACTGCACCCTCCGAAGTCACCGTCCAAGAGTGAATGGCGTTCATGTGGTAGCGCAAATCGCCGTGGCTCGCGTCGCGCCAGGTGTCGAACGTCGGTTGCACGTCGCCGGTCTCGTCCGTTGCGCGGCTTGCAATGCTTAGCGCGAGACCGTCCCAAGCGATAGGCAGCGTGAAGCGCACGAGCGCTTTCGGCAGATTCGGCTCGTGCAACGTCGCTGCGCGCCACGTTTTCCCGCCGTCGATTGCGACGTCTACACCTCGAATGCGGCCGCGACCGGACCAAGCAAAACCGCGTATTTCGATAAATCCGCGCTGGCGCACGTAACGCGCCGGCGAGGGTTCGGTAATCACCGATTTAACCGGCATCGGCAGATCGAAAAGTAGTGGCGTGCCGTCGACGTTCGAGCGTGCGTATTGAGCGGTTTCCTCTCGCGAGTAAACGGGCCGTTCGACCGCCTTGAGGCGATGCAGCCACTTGACGTTGGCGCTTCCCTCGCAACCGGGGAGAATCAGTCGCAACGGATAGCCCTGCTCGGGCCGCAGCGCTTCACCGTTTTGCCCGTAGACGACGAGTGCTTCGTTCAACGTCGATGCGAGCGGGATGCTGCGATCGTACGCAGCTCCGTCGGCTCCTTCAGCAACGACCCAAGACGCGCGTGATTCGATACCCGCTTCCTCCAAAAGGGTGCGTAGCGGTACGCCGGTCCATTCCGCACACGAGAGCAAGCCGTGGGAGAATTGCACGCCGCTTCCGAGACGTTGCCATCCCGGGGCGGAATTACCGCTACACTCGATAAAGCCGATGCGCGACGTAGCCGGGAAGCGCATGATATCGGCCAGACTAAAGAGCATCGGCCGGCGCACCAAGCCGTGCACGAGAAGCATGTGCTGCGCGGGATCGATCACCGGCACACCCGCGTGATTTCGGACGAAGGCCAGACCGCTTGCGGTTATGATTCCCGTTTGCCGATCCAGCGGCGTCATCGCCGGAGATGGAAGTCCACTCGGTCTGCGGATCACGTTTGCTTCGAACGACGCCGGCCGCCCGTACGGAGGAACGGTTTGCCCGAATTGCCGCATTGATGGCGGTAGACGCAGCGGTCCACTCGCAACTTCGCCGCCACCGAGCAGTACGGTCGATATAAAACTCTTACGATCCACAGGTAGCTCGATGCGCTACGGACGGTGCCGGATCCGGCAAGCATTGCGGCCCGGCACCGCGAAATTGCGAGCGCCGTGGCATGCTGTTCGAGCGCGCACGTAACGTACAGCCGCTTCGCATGTAAAGATGCGGAAGGAACAGTTGGCAATCATTTTTCCGGGGAAGCGTCGCAAACGGTCGTCAACTCTGGCGGCGGTTATCGCGCTCGTTTTCACGGCTTCGAGCCTCTTGTTCCTCGCCGCCGCCGCCGGCATGCCTACCTCGCAAGGGGTCGCTCATCACCGGGTCGCGACGAAAAGCGTCGACGCACAGCGTGAATTCGACGAAGGACTCACGCTACTGTATGCTTTCAATCCCGAAGAAGCGCTAGCGCACTTCCAACAAGCGGGTCGATTCGACTCTGCTCTGGCGATGGCGTACTGGGGTATCGCAATGTCCGCGGGACCGAACGTCAACGTGCCGTACGATTTCGAGCGCGCGTCCGTCGGCCGGCAAGCTGCCGCAGAGGCGGCACTCCTGGGCGGGGGAAACGACGAGGAAAGGCGTTTGATTGCCGCCGTTGCAAAGCGCTACGCGTCGGACGACCGGGCGCACGTATCTGCCATGAACTCGAATTACGCAGACGCAATGGCAGACGTCGCACGCCGTTATCCAAACGATCTCGATGTCGCCACGCTGTACGCCGAGAGTTTGATGGATCTTACGCCGCTGGACATGTGGACGAGGGACGGTAAACCGCGACGCGACACCGAACGGGTAATCGACCTTCTTCGTTCGGTTCTGCGTCGAAACCCGAGCCATATCGGCGCGAACCATTACCTCATCCACGCGTACGAGGGCTCGTCGACCCCCGGCGCCGCACTCGAAAGTGCCCGGCGCCTGGCCGATATGACGTTCGAACCCGCGGCCGAACATCTGGCTCACATGCCCGCGCACATCTTTATGAGGGTCGGGGACTTCGATAGTGCGATTCGGAGCAGCAGCGAAGCCGTGTCACTGTCCCGCACGTACCTGTCGCAAGAGCCGAACGCGCCGCACGCCGGTTACTTTCATCACGATCTACAAGTGTTGAACTGGGCATACTGCATGAGCGGTCAATGGGCGAAAGCGCAAGCTACCGTAACAGAGATTGCAGCGCAGGTCGAAGATTCGGAAGCGGCCGTCGAGACTTACGTACGATTCCGCCGTTGGAATGAGTTGCTACAGCTCCCTAGGCCCGCAAAACCGGGACTGCGTTGGCGCTTCGCGCGCGGCATGGCGCTGGCGCAAACGGGTCAGACCGGCGCCGCGGGCAGCGAATTGAAAGCGATCCGAGATAGCCATAACACCGATCCGAGAACGAGTATCGCGCGACTCGTCTTGGACGCCGCAATCGCCGCGCAAAACCATCAGCGCTCCCGCGCCGTCACGGATCTCTACCAGGCCGTTAACGTGGAAGACACTCTCGCAGAAGCCGAGCCGCCGAAGTGGTTCTTTCCGGTACGCGAATCGCTCGGTGCGGCGCTACTCATGGACGGCAAAGATCGTGCAGCGCAAGCGGTGTTTGAGAAAGACTTGGAACGCAATCCAGGCAATGGACGCTCGCTCTTCGGTTTAGAACAAGCCCTCTCACGAACGGATCGACGCGTTGCAAAGGTTCGGGCAGCGTTTGCGAGAGCTTGGCGTTACGCAGATACACGGCTCACGCTGGCGCAGCTTTGAATGAAGTGCTCGGCTCGGCCGATGTCGACGCCCATCGCCACGATCGGACGGTCGCCGTGCAGGCCAAACGTCGCGGCGGACGTGGTAAGCTAGGGCTATGACTGCCACGACAGCAGCGCCCGTCCGGCTCGAATTCGACGACTACGTCCTTTACACAGAGACACATGCGGACGAGGCGTTCGAGCTGATCGACGGAGTGATCTATAAATTGACCCCAGAAGGCGATCCGCATTTACTGACGCGTTCCGCGATTGCGCTACACCTGTCTGCAGTGCTCGATCTTGGCCGTTTTACGCCTTGGACCGAAGCTTCGTTTCCGGCGCCCGGCTGGGCCGATGGCCTTAAGCCCGACAACTTCGTCTCGCGAGGGCCATTGCTGATCGACGGGCGGATTACCATGCGTCCCCAATCGACAGACATTGCGCTTGTTATCGAAGTCGCATCGACCTCGCGTCCCAAAGATGAGGAGCGCGCCGGCCTCTATGGCCGACTCAATATTCCGGAATACTGGTCAGTCGATCTGCGTACTGCAAAAGTCGTGGCGTACTCTGAACCGAGCGACGGCATATACCGGAAAACGCAGACGTTTTTGCAGGGCGAGATGCTCGCATCGGTTTCCGTCGACGACCTGCATGTACAAGTGGACTTCTTGCTTCAGTTGGCGACAAAGTGAATGGCATCCCCCCATCCGAGGTGGTAGAGCCGCCAACCACCGATAAACAGGCATAGGTGATGGCGTGTGCCGTCGACGTGGGTCGAACACAAGAGACGGCTTCGGCGATCATATGCCGCGGCTGGACAACATCGAAGTCGTTGGGTTTGTCTTTTGATTCGGTGCGCTGCGAAAACGCGTTGCAGCTGGCGAAGTATGCCGGCTACTCAACGATGCCGCACGAGCCGCAAAGACGTTGACTTGCTGCCCGCGCGATCGCAAAACACCGGACATCTCGCTATCGTTCGCCGCTCCGGCGCTAGCGATTAGAGGCTAGCGCCACCGCCGCGGCTCGTGCTCGTTTAACGCTAGTTACATCGCAACAGGCGCACCATCGCGTTCGCAAAAATTTCCTTACGAAGCCTCATGGCTGCACGTCATCCACCCTAATTCATGGATGCGGCCGCCGGCATGAATCGGCTACTATACGGCCCTCTGCGATCGCACGGAAGCGGAAGCCGCAGGTCTTTCGCTCTCCCTCTAAGCGTACGCGAGGCCGTAGCCATTCGCGTTCGCAGCCACGCGTCAAAGCGGTTCGAAGGCGTCTTATATGCTCCGGCAGTTCCGTACGTTACGTAGACATTTCGGCATTGTCGTGCTGCTCGCTTTCGTCTGCCAGAGCGTCTCGGCCGGACAAACGGCACGCCCGCGTAGCGCGAGTTTAGGCTCCCCGACCGTTCGGCATAACGTGCAACGCGCGGCCGCCGTAGGGCCGCTCCTGCTGAGTGAAACGTTCGCGAACGCGACGACCGCCGCCAGTGCCTGGTACCCGACGAACGGGGCCTGCTTGACCGCCGGAACCGGCGCGGCGTCGTCGATTCCCGGTTGCTATTCCGCTGCGCCGCAGGACGCCGCGGGCGCGGGCGCGCTGCAATTAACGGGCGGCGGCAACCAGCACGCCATGGTCGTCTCGACCGTGCCGCTTTCGACGGCAAACGGGCTGCAGATCGTCTTCACCGATTACTCGTTCAACGGTTCTACGCCCGGTGGCGACGGCGCTGCGGTCTTCCTCACGGACGCGTCGCAAGCGGTACCGCACGCTGTGGGCGTCGGGGGCGGCGCGCTCGGCTACGCAAGCCAAACGGTCAGCGGCACCTTGTCGGCCGGCATCGCGAGCGCATATGTCGGCGTTGGGCTCGACGAGCACGGAGCGTTCAGCAATGCGGCGCAAGGCTACAACGGTGGCCCGGCATCCGTTCCGGAGACGATCGCCGTGCGCGGCTCGGCCGCTTCCGGCTGGCAATACGTCGGCGGTTTCACGAATAACACGCCGAAGGCGACGAGCCTCCCGTTTTCCCTCGATCAACCGACGGTAACGACGCGGCCGGCGAGCGCGCCGACGATTGCGGTTACGCTCTCCGCGAGCGGAACGCTCAGCACGGCAATCGATCGTCACGACGGTAACGGCTTCGTCACGTACTACTCGCAGTCGATCGTCGGTGTGAATGGCCAACCGGCCGTCCCGTCATCGGTATACCTCGGCTTTTCAGCCGCGGCCGGGTCGACGTATGACCGGCATCAGGTCGGAAACGTGACCGTAAACAGTCTAGCCAGCCCGGTGCCGACGCCGACGCCGACGCCGACGCCGACGCCGACGCCGAATCCAATACCGACACCGACAGCAACGCCGGCCCCGACGCCGACCCCGACTCCAACGCTCGCGCCGACCCCGACCCCGACGGCCGTTCCCACGAGCAGCGCCTTCGGGCCCGGCAAGATCGCGAACCTGAGCGCTTGGTACGATGCGTCCAATACTTCGAGCCTAAGCCTTTTCGGGTCAAGCGTAGCGGCCTGGGCCGACGCGAGCGGGAGCGGCAACACCCTCGCGCAGGCGACGGCAAGCCGTGAACCGACCCTCGTATCCTCCGGCATCAACGGGCTGCCGAGCGTTGCGTTCAGCGGCGTTCAATACCTGATGACGAACAACGGCGCATTCTCAACGAATCTCTTCAACGAGTCGACGGTGTTCGTCGTAACGAATCAAGCGAACTCAACGCAGGACTCGTCCGTTCTGTTCAGTGGCCTGTATAACACGACTCCCCACTGGGGCTTGAGGCTATCCGAAGGCGGGGCGACCCGTTTCGATTTTAACAACACGGCGACGGGCCGTCTCTCGGCAAGCGGCGCCGTGACCGGCCCCGCGCTGTGGAGCGCGGCCGGCAGCATCGGCTCCCACGCGCAATACTTACGCAAGAACGGCAACCTGCTCAAGAGCGATGGCGGTCCGGGGGCCTCCGCCGCGGGCGCATACCCGCTGGCGGTCGGTGCGACGGCACAAGGCAGTTCCGCGGGCTATTTCTATACCGGTCAACTCGGCGAGATCGTCGCCTACAATCGATACCTATCCGCCACGGAGTCGGCGCAAGTCGAAGGCTACCTCGCCTGCAAATGGGGCTTACAGAGCCGCTTACCGGCGAATCATCCATACCGCTACGCCTGCCCGCAAGGCGGTTCGCCGCCTTCGCAGCCGACGCCGACACCCTCTGCAGGCGCCCTCAATAACCCGCCGGAGTTGCGCAGCGCGAACGGGACGCTAACTTATAACGTTACCGCGCAAGCGAACCCGTCGACGGGCAACCCGGCGTTCGTCTATAACGGCTCGTCTACGCCGCCGACGCTGCGCCTGCTTCCCGGCGACACGCTCATCGTCAATCTCACCAACGCCCTGCCCGCGCCTCCGCCGAATTCAGGCTATACGAACGACGCGAACTTGCATTATCACGGCCTGCACGTCAGTCCCAAAGCGCCGGGTGACGACTCGATCGACATGATCGCAGCGCCCGGCCAAACGCTCAGCTACCGGGTGCAGATTCCGGCCTCGCATCCTCCGGGGCTGTACTGGTATCACACGCACGTGCACGGCGAAACGGAGCGCGATACGCTCGCGGGGATGTCCGGCGCGCTTATTATCGACGGCATCGTGCAGTACGCGCCGCAAGTCGCGAATATGCCCGAACGCATCATCATCGCACGAGACGCACCGCTCGCCGGCCAAGCGCTGCCGGCCGCCAATCGCAGTCAACTGCTTGCAATGCGTTGGGCGATGCAACACGGTGTCGCAATGAGCGGCGGCAAAGCGGGCCGTGCGAACGTCATGCGCGGCATGGCGGCCATGCCCGGCATGGCAATGCGCGTCTCGCCACGCAGCTCCCGGATCGCGCCGGCTTCAGGGCGCGGTTCGGCGGTCGCCGCGCCGCGCAATCCATACGTCCAGTCTAACCCCAATTACCGGCGCTTCATCCGCGCGAGCGTCACGTCCGACGGCCAATGCAACGCGGGCAGTCCGCAGGCACCGGTGCACGCGCTGACGATCAACGGAAAGACGCAGCCGTCGATCGCGATCCGCCCGGGCGAGCAACAGTTCTGGCGGATGGTCAACGCGGGTGCCGACACGTATCTCGATGTGACGGTCGACAACGCGCTACTGCAGATCGTCGCGCTGGACGGCGTGCCGCTCTCGAGCGGCGTGAACACACCCACGTCGATGAACCAAACGCATTGGGTGCTGCCGCCGGGCAGCCGGGTCGAGTTTATCGTAACCGGGCCGCCGGCTGGTTCGGCCGCGCTGCGTACCAATTGTTTCGACTCCGGTCCCTCGGGCATCGCGATGCCCGCAGCCGTGCTCGCAACGATTAATGCGACCGCATCGCCGACCGATCTCGCCCGCCTGCGTCACGTGCAACGCCGCATCGCCGGTGCCAAAGCGTTCCGCTATCGTACGCATTCGGCCGCGACGATCCGCGCGAGCGCCGTGTCCAAGACACGCACGATCTACTATAGCGACCAATACACGATCAACGGTGTCGCCTACGATCCGGCCGGACCGCCCATGTATTACGTGCAGAGCGGGACGACGGAAGAGTGGACGATCGTCAACACGTCGACGCAAGTACACACGTTCCACATCCACCAGATTCACTTCGTCGTGGAAGCGATTAACGGAGCAACACAATCGCAACAGTACGTGATGGATAACGTAAACGTACCCGCGGCAACCTCAGCCGGGCCCGGATCCGTGAAAGTGTTGCTCGACTTCACGGATCCGACGATCATCGGCACGTTCTTATTCCATTGTCACATCCTCTCACACGAGGACGGCGGCATGATGGCGAAGATCGAGGTCGGTACGGCGCCCCCGCTTGCCACGAGTGCGTCGCAGGTGAACTTTGCATCGTCCACGTCAGCGCCGCAAACCGTCACGGTCACGGGCGGCTCGGGGCCAGGCACCTACTCGGTCACGAGCTGCAGCGGTGTCGTGAACGCGTCGGTTTCGGGCGGCTCGATCGCGCTTTCGCCCGTCGGCAGCGGCGGGTGTCTCGTGACGGTCTCGGACCGCTCGAATCCGGCGCTCGTCGCAAGCATCGTCGTCAACGTCGCAGCGAACGCTCCGCTCGTCAAGGTCTCACCGGGATCGCTCGCGTTCGCTACGCAGTACGCAAGTCCGCAAAATGCCACGCTCAGCGGCGGTACGGCCCCTTACGTCGCGTCCGGCTGTCAGGGGATCGCGTCGGCGACGGTCAACGCTACGACCCTGACGGTAACGCCTCAGGCTGCCGGTACGTGCTCGGTGTCCATCGTCGATGCCGCGAATAACAGCGCCTCGCTATCGGTTTCGGTGAACTCGTCGAGCGCAGGTAATCCGCTCGACAATCTCACCTTCCATCACGATCCCGCCCGGCTCGGCTGGTATCGCAACGAAACCGCCCTGACGACGGTCACGGTCGCATCGCCCGGCTTCGGACTACTCGGTACGCTCAGCGCACCCGCCGGCATGCCTGCCTTCGGAAAGGTCTATGCCCAGCCGCTCTTCCTCACGAATCAAGCAACGAGCGACGGTAAGACGCATAACCTCGTCATCGTCGCAACGGCGACCGATCAAATCTACGCCTTCGACGAGCAGACGCACGCCGTCGTATGGCATCGCGATTTTACAAACGCAGGCGCGGGCGTTACGACGCAATCGTTTCAAGACTCCGCATGTTCGGACGTCAATCCGGTCATCGGTATCACCGGAACACCCGTCATCGACCGCGCAAAGAATCGCCTCTACGCGGTCGTTGCGACCGACGAGAATAGCACATCGTATCTCCGGCTGCATGCGATTTCGCTCGCAAACGGCGCGGACGCGGTCACGCCCGTGCCGGTGACCGGCAGCGTCGCACTCCGCACCGGCGGCGTCGCGACGATCGATCCGACCTTTAACTTCAATCGGGGCGCACTGCTCGAAGCCAACGGTGCCGTCTACGTCGCACTGGGAACGCATTGCGACAATCACGCCAATACGACGCACGGCTGGGTGCTCGCGTACAGCGCATCGACGCTGCAACAGGTCGGCAGCATCGCCGATACGACCAACGCCGCGCCGGGCGGCGACGGACATTTTCTCGGCTCGCCATGGATGGGCGGTTACGGTCCGGCCGCCGACGCTGCCGGCAACGTCTACTTCGCGACCGGAAACGGACCGTTCGACGGCGTGAACAACTTCGGCGATTCCGTGATGAAGTTGCCCGGTAATCTGAACATATCGGGCGCCGATTACTTTGCTCCGACGACCGCGGCCACCGATGCGACGCGCGATTTGGATCTCGGTTCCGGCGGCGCGATGGTGCTGCCCGATCAGCCGGGCTCGGTTCCACACCTCGTCGTACAAGGCGGCAAGTGCGATACCAACAACAAGTGCTACAAGCGCCTTCTCAATCGCGACGCGATGGGGGGTCAGCGAGCGAGCGACGCGGGCGCGGTCAATGAGTTAGATGTCGGCGGCCCGATCTGGGGCGGTCCGGCGTACTTCGCGGACACGAACGGCGGCCAACACATCGTCTATGGCGGAGGCACGCCGCTGAGTACGTTGAACGTGAGTGGTTCGCCGCCTGTCCTGAGCGTACAGAGCTCGGCGAACGTGGGTTGTCTCGAATGCCGCGATCACGGCGCCCAGCCGATCGTGTCGTCGAACGGCACCCAGGCGGGGACGGCGGTGGTTTGGGCGCTCAAGACGCCGGGCCAATCAGGCGGTCAAATCTCGCTCTACGCGTTCGATGCGTTAAACATGTCCCACACGCTCTTTACCGGTGTAGCCGGCAATTGGACGCAGACCCCTTCGTCGCTCTGGATTGGCGGCGCGCTCGTTTCGCCGCTGGTCGTCGACGGACGGGTATACGTCCCTAACGACGGTTACGTCTCGGTCTTCGGACTCCATTAGAGGACTCGACCATGCAAATGCCTCGACATGTACAAGCAGCTCTGGGGCTCGTCGCCTTCGGCACAGTCTGTGCGCCGCAAAGTGCTCCCGCGGCCACCGTTTACGCGCGCCCTCTACCGCAGAAGATCGTCCGTCAAGTAGAGCCGTTCAAACACGGGCACCGCTTGGGACCCCATCATATTTTCGGAACGATCTTAGCGATCAACGGCAACCTGCTGTCGGTTCAGCGCCGTAACGGCAAGTTCATAACGGTCGATGCGACCACGGCGATCGGCAACGATGACTACTCGTACCCGTTGTTCGTCGGGAAAACGGTCGCGATCGACGGCACGTTCTCCACGAAGACGACCTTTTCGGCGACGCATGTCGATGCGATCACGACCCTGCAGTCGCTCGAAGGAGACCAGTAGCCGTTGCTAGTGCGCAGGCATCGCTTGCCGAGCGGTTAATGGCGCGACGGTCGCTCCGCGTTTTTCCGCCCTCGATGCCGCTTGGTGACACGCCACTTACCGGTGCAGACACGAGCCGCGGGCCGAAGGTTTGAACGCTTGCGAAAGAGTCGAAAGCGAGTCGGGCTTTGCCGGGCGTGCGCCTATTCGCAAGATTCGGCTAGGCGGAACATCTTTTCTGCGTTCGGCGACTTCTTACATCATCGTCGGCGGATTTTGAAGCAATGAACGATGGCAACCATATTGGTTTCAAGGCGGGCTAAAATGCGCAAGGTCATCGGATTTCTTGCAGTACTCGCGTTTTTATGTAGCGGCAATGCCGTCGCAGGTACGACGGCCTCAGCGGCGCGGAAAGCGGCGCAGCCGGCGGCTCGAGTGAGCGTGCACCCCGCAGCCGCGATGACGCCCGCTCCGGCGGCGACGGGAGCACCTTTTACGCCCGCGCAGATCGGCAATTTGAGCGCGTGGTACGACGCCTCGTCGAGCGCAAATTTTAGCCTCTTCGGCTCGAGTATCGCCGCATGGAAGGACGCCAGCGGCAACGGCAACACGCTCGCGCAGACGTCGGCCGCTCGCGAACCCTCGTATGTATCGCCCGGTATCGATCGGAAGCCGAGCGTCGCGTTCAACGGGACGCAGTATCTCGCCGGCACCAACGCGGCGTTCTCATCGAAGCTCTTCAATGAGTCGTCGGTCTTCGTCGTGACGAGTCAAGCCAATGCGACGCAAGATTCCGCGGTGCTTTTCAGCGGTCTCTATGACGCGAACCCGCTATGGGATCTGAAGCTGCAGGAGGGCGGCGCGACGCGCTTCGACCTCGACAACACCGCTGCGGGACGCCTCTCCGCAAGCGGTAGCGTCACCGGACCCGCCCTGTGGACGGCGGCCGGCAGCGTCGCAGCGCACGCGCAGTACCTGCGCAAAAACGGCAATTTGCTCAAGAGCAGCGGCGGCCCGCTTGCTGCCGTAACCGGTACGTATCCGCTGGCAGTCGGCGCGGTGGCCGAAGGTGGCCGCGCTGGCTATCTCTACGACGGTCAGGTCGGCGAAATCGTCGTCTATGACCGCTATCTCTCATTGACCGAAGCGGCCGAAGTCGAAGGCTACCTTGCGTGCAAGTGGGGGCTTCAAACGCGTTTGCCCGCGAACCACCGGTATCGCTACGCCTGCCCGCAAGGAGGCACGCCGCCCTCGCTCCCGATCCCCACACCGAATGCACCGGCGCTGACGAACCCGCCGGAACTGCGTAGCATAAACGGCACGCTCACCTACGACGTTACGGCGCAGTCGAACCCGAGCACGGGTAACCCGACCTTCGTTTATAACGGCTCGGCCACGCCGCCCACGCTGCGCTTACTTCCCGGCGACACGCTTATCGTCAACTTGAAAAACAGTTTGCCGACGCCTCCGGCGGGCGCCGGCTATAAAAACGACGCGAATCTGCATTACCACGGCTTGCATGTTAGCCCGGTGGCGCCGGGTGACGACTCGATCGACATGATCGCAGCGCCCGGCCAATCGCTCAGCTACCGGGTGCCGATTCCGGCCTCGCATCCACCGGGACTGTACTGGTACCACACGCACGTCCACGGCGAAACCGAGCGCGATACGCTCGCGGGGATGTCCGGTGCGCTGATCATCGACGGCATCGTAAAGTATGCTCCGCAAGTCGCGAGCATGCCCGAGCGCATCATCGTCGCGCGCGACGCGCCGCTGCCCGGACACGCGCTACCGGCCGCAAATTCACGGCAGCTCCACGCGATGAACTGGGCGATGCAACACGGCGTGGCGATGACCGATATGCCGGCGCGCGGTGCGAGGAGCGCGGCAGCGACGCGCAATCCGTACGTGCAGGTCAACCCAAACTACCGGCGCTTCGTTAGAACGAACGTCGCGGCCGACGGGCAATGCAATGCAAGCAGTCCGCAGCCGGCGGTGCATACGCTGACGATCAATGGAAAGACGCAGCCGTCGATCGCGATCCGTCCGGGCGAGCAACAGTTCTGGCGGATGGTCAACGCAGGCGCCGACACCTATCTCGATGTTGCGGTCGATCGCAGCATGTTGCAGATCGTCGCGCTGGACGGCGTACCGCTCTCGAGCGGCGTGAATACGCCCGCGTCGATGACCGTTATGCATTACGTGCTGCCGCCGGGCGGTCGCGTCGAATTTATCGTAAACGGGCCGGCCGCCGGATCGCCGGCCGCGGCGCTACGTACCAATTGTTTCGACTCCGGTCCCTCGGGTATCGCCATGCCCGCGGCAGTGCTCGCAACGATCAATGCGACCGTATCGCCGACCGATCTCGCCCGCCTGCGTCACGAGCAACGCCGCATCGCCGGTTCCGCACGGTACCGGTATCGGGCGCCTTCGGCTGCATCGATCCGCGCGAGCGCCGTATCCAACACGCGTACCATCTACTATAGCGATCAGTACACGATTAACGGCGTCGCCTACGACCCGGCCGGACCGCCCATGTACTACGTGCAGAGCGGGACGACGGAGGAGTGGACGATCGTCAACACCTCGACGCAAGTGCATACGTTCCACATCCACCAGATTCACTTCGTCGTCGAAGCGATTAACGGAGCAACGCAATCGCAACAGTTCGTGATGGATAACGTCAACGTGCCCGCGGCGACGTCGTCCGGGCCGGGATCCGTGAAGCTGTTGCTCGATTTTAGAGACCCGGCGATCATCGGCACGTTCCTATTCCATTGCCATATCCTTTCGCACGAGGATGGCGGTATGATGGCGAAAATCCGCGTCGGAACGGCGGCTCCGCTCAAAACGAGCGCGTCGCAGGTTAATTTCGCGTCGACGAAGGCCGCGTCGCAAAGCGTGACGGTTTCCGGTGGCGCCGTTCCGTACAGCGTCGCCGGTTGCACGAACGTCGCTCGCGCGTCGGTCTCGGGCGGCACGATTTCGATCGCTCCGATCGGCAGTGGCAGTTGCCTGCTGACCGTGTCTGATGCATCGACGCCCGCGCTCGGTGCGAGCATCTCGGTCAACGTTGCCGCGGCGGGTCCCGTCGTCACCGTTTCGCCGACCTCGCTCGCATTCGCGAGCCAATACGCAAGCTCTCAAAACGCGACGCTCAGCGGCGGCACGGCGCCCTACGCCGCGTCCGGTTGTCAGGGCATAGCGACCGCCACCGTCAGCGGCCCTACCGTCACGGTGGTTCCGAAATCTCCGGGCACCTGTTCGCTCGCTATCGTCGATGCCGCGAAACACAGCGCCTCGCTGTCGGTTTCGGTGAACTCGTCGAGCGCAGGTAATCCGCTCGACAATCTCACCTTCCATCACGATCCCGCCCGGCTCGGCTGGTATCGCAACGAAACCGCCCTGACGACGGCCACGGTCGCATCGCCCGGCTTCGGACTACTCGGTACGCTCAGCGCACCCGCCGGCATGCCTGCCTTCGGAAAGGTCTATGCCCAGCCGCTCTTCCTCACGAATCAAGCAACGAGCGACGGTAAGACGCATAACCTCGTCATCGTCGCAACGGCGACCGATCAAATCTACGCCTTCGACGAGCAGACGCACGCCGTCGTGTGGCATCGCGATTTTACCAACGCCGCGGCGCGAATCACGACGCAATCGTTTCAAGATTCCGGCTGCTCCGACGTTAATCCGGTTATCGGTATCACCGGAACGCCCGTCATCGACCGTGCAAAGAATCGCCTCTACGCGGTCGTTGCGACCGACGAGAATAGCACATCGTATCTCCGGCTGCATGCGATCTCGCTCGCAAACGGCGCGGACGCGGTGACGCCCGTGCCGGTGACCGGAAGCGTCGCGCTCCGCACCGGCGGCGTCGCGACGATCGATCCGACCTTTAACTTCAATCGGGGCGCATTGCTCGAAGCCAACGGTGCGGTCTACGTCGCACTGGGAACGCATTGCGACAATCACGCCAATACGACGCACGGCTGGGTGCTCGCATACAGCGCGTCGACGCTGCAACAGGTCGGCAGCATCGCCGATACGACCAACGCCGCACCGGGCGGCGACGGACATTTTCTCGGCTCGCCCTGGATGGGCGGTTATGGTCCGGCCGCCGATGCTGCCGGCAACGTGTACTTCGCTACCGGAAACGGACCGTTCGACGGCGCGAACAACTTCGGCGATTCCGTGATGAAGTTGCCCGGTAATCTAAATTTGTCGAGCGTCGATTACTTTGCTCCGACGAGCGCGGCGACCGATGCGACGCGCGATTTGGATCTCGGTTCCGGCGGCACGATGGTGCTGCCCGATCAACCGGGCTCGGTTCCGCATCTCGTCGTACAAGGCGGCAAGTGCGATTCGAACAACAAGTGCTACAAGCGCCTGCTCAATCGCGATGCGATGGGCCACCAGCGGGCCGGCGATGCGGGCGCGATCGCCGAGCTCAACGTCGGCGGCTCGATTTGGGGTGGGCCCGCTTTCTTCGCCGACGCGACCGGCGGTCAGCACATCGTCTACGGAGACGGGGCGCCGCTGAGCACGCTGACCCTCAAGGTCTCACCGGTCTCGCTGAGCGTGCAGAGTTCGGCGAATGTGGGCTGTCTCGAATGCCGCGATCACGGTTCGCAGCCGATCGTGTCTTCGAACGGGACGCAGACGGGGACGGCCGTGGTTTGGGCGCTCAAGACACCCGGCCAATCGGGCGGTCAGATCTCGCTCTACGCGTTCGATGCGCTCAGCATGTCCCACACGCTCTTTAGCGGCGTGTCTGGAACATGGACGCAAGCTCCGGCGTCGCTCTGGGTCGGCGGCGCGCTCGTCTCACCGCTCGTCGTCGACGGGCGCGTCTACGTGCCGAGCGACGGTTCCGTCTCCATCTTCGGACTCAAGTAAACGGATCGCGAGCCGCAACTACATCGCACGCAGACGCGTTCAGGCGGCGCATCGATCTTGCGCGTGGACTCTGCCCTTCCAAATTCCGCCGCGTCCGCAAACGTGGGCGAACGCGGAATCGAGCGTCATAGCGACGTATAACGCGGCCGCAAAGGGCAGCAAGAATGCCTCTCGCTTGCGGCGGCCGTACGCGACCAGCGTCGGCATGTAAAGGGTCGCCATGAGGACCCATGCCGCGGTCGCAACGCTTGTCAGCCGTGCGTCGGCGCGTCGTATGCCGTAGAATGTGAGCGCCGGTGGAGCGAGATACAAGAGCCCCATAGCGACGCTCGCGAGCAATGTCGTCCCGTACGATCGCCCGAGTTGCGTGAAGGCCGTGCGCTTCACCATGTCCCATAGCGGCGCTAAGGTTTCGTAACCCCGTATGCTTGCGGTCTTGCGCGTGAGGCCGATCCATGTCGAACCGCCGGACGATTTGATCGCGGCGGCGAGAGCGCAATCGTCGATGAGACGGTCGGCGATTGCGTCCAAACCGCCGATTCGTTCGAGCGCAGCGGCTCGGACCAGAACGCATCCACCGGCGGCTGCAGCCGTGGAACGCCGCAAATCGTTCGACCAACGAAACGGGTAGAGTTTCGCAAAGAAAAAGACAAAGGCCGGAATGAGACTTTTTTCCCAAGCGCTTTCGCAGCGCAGCCGCACCATCAGCGAAACGAGATCCAGACCGTCGCGTTCCGCCTTGGCCACGAGCTCCGCCAAGTTCGTCGGATGATGCTCGATATCCGCATCGGTGAAGAGCCAGAATTTCGGCGCACCGCGCGTTTCACGAACGAACGCGACGCCCGCATCGAGAGCGTTTAACTTGCCGGTCCATGGGTTCTCGAGACGCCGCGCGCGCACGCTTCCGAAGCGAGCGCTTTCCGCGAGACCCGCGGTCGCCGCGCGCGCAGCCGATGCCGTATCGTCGGAACTATCGTCGTCGACGAGCGTTATTGCGAGCGGACCGCCGTAGCGTTGCGCCACGAGCGACGCCATAGCCGCTCCGACCGTGCGTCCTTCGTTTCGTGCCGGCACGACGATCTCGACGGCTGCCGACGGTTCCCGGTAAGCTGCCACGTCGTGATGTCTTTCGAGCTCCACGGCCCAGAAACGGCCGCGGCTCACGGCAAGCGCGATCCAGCCGCCGAGTGCGACGGCAGCGACGGCAAACGTAACGTCGATTCGAGCAAGCACGCGCCTTAGTGCGCTCGCAAATCGGTGCCCAGCTTCGCGTTGCGCGCGATTTCGGGCAGGTCTGTTTGCGCGTGAGTTACCTGACTGATGTCGCACCTTCGCTGAGCGGGAACGTAGGTGCCGTTGTCACGCTACCACGCCGAAACTCCTGCAGATCGGCGGCCGCGTACCACGTACGACGTTATGCCGTTCGAACGTTTCGCGCGCGGAAGTAGCGCCGCGCACGACGGAGAACCAGCTCACGATGGAGTGGAATCCCGAGCGTGCCCGCGTCGAAGCAGAGTCACGGCGCTCGGAGCATTGGTCGCTCTGGGGTCCGTACGTCAGTGCGCGTCAATGGGGCACCGTGCGCGAAGACTACAGCGCGACCGGCGAGGCTTGGACGTACTTTCCGTTCGAACACGCCGCCGCCCGAGCATACCGCTGGGGCGAAGACGGCATCTTCGGTATCAGCGACGATCACCAGCGCCTATGTTTCGCACCGGCCTTTTGGAACGAGCGCGATCCGATTCTCAAGGAACGCTTCTTCGGACTCGGCGGCTCGCAAGGCAATCACGGCGAGGACGTTAAGGAGTGCTACTACCACCTCGACAACGTGCCGTCGCACGCCTACATGAAGGCACTCTATAAATATCCCCAGGCCGCTTTCCCGTACCGGCAGCTCGTCGACGAAAATGCGCGCCGTTCGCGCGCGGACCCGGAGTTCGAACTCGTCGACACCGGCATCTTCGACGACGATGCGTATTTCGATATCGTGGTCGAATACGCGAAACGCTCGCCGAGCGACATTCTCATCCGTATCAGCGCGACGAATCGCGGTCGCGTTGCCGCACCGCTGCACGTCGTTCCGCAACTCTGGTATCGCAACCAGTGGTCGTGGTCGGAAAAACAATTGCGCGGCACGATCGCGGCCGAAGCGGGAGCGTCCGGCACGTATCTCGCCACGCATCCGGAACTGGGCGCGTACCGTCTCTACGCCGAACACGAGCCCCTGGCTCTCTTTACGGAAAACGAAACCAATCAGAGCACCCTGTTCGGCGCTCCTAACGCGCAACCGTACGTTAAGGACGCGATCGGCCGCACGATCGTGAACGGCGAGCGCGGGGCGACCAATCCGAACGCGACGGGTTCGAAGCTCGCACTCCACTACGCGACGGAAATCGCACCGGGCGCTTCGCACGTCGTACGCCTGCGACTCGCCGAGCACGATCCGAACGCTCCCTTCGACATCGATTTTGATACGCTATTCGAGTCGATGTTCCGAGAGCGCATCTGGGAAGCCGAGCGCTTTTATAACGCCCTCAATCCGTATCCCATTGCGGCCGAAGCGCATAGGTTACAACGGACAGCGCTCGCCGGCATGTTGTGGTCGAAGCAGTACTACCACTACGTCATCCGCGATTGGTTGAAGGGCGATGCGTTGCAGCCGGCGCCCCCTGCGGAGCGGCGCGACGGCCGCAATCACGATTGGACGCACCTCTACAGCGAGAACGTCCTCTCGATGCCCGATACGTGGGAGTACCCATGGTTCGCGGCCTGGGACCTCGCGTTCCATATGGTCTCACTCGCACTCGTCGATCCCGGTTTCGCGAAGCATCAACTCGTCACGCTCACGCGCGAATGGTACATGCATCCCAGCGGTGCTCTACCCGCCTACGAATGGGCTTTCAGCGACGTCAACCCGCCCGTTCATGCCTGGTCCGCATACCGTATTTTTCAGATCGAACACAAAATGTACGGCGTCGCGGATTATCTGTTCCTCGAACGTGTCTTTCAAAAGCTGTTGCTGAATTTCACGTGGTGGGTGAACCGCGAGGATCCCAACGGCGAAAACGTCTTTACCGGCGGCTTCATGGGTCTCGACAACGTCGGAATCTTCGACCGCAGCCGGCCGTTGCCGGGGGGCGGCCGGCTCGTTCAATCCGACTCGACGAGCTGGATGGCGGTATACGCGCTCGATATGATGGCCATTGCCCTCGAACTCGCACAGCACAACGTCGCGTACGAAGATATAGCGACGAAGTTTTTCGAACACTTCCTCTACATTGCCAGCGCCATCAACGATTCCGACGAGGGAACGGGTTTGTGGAACGAAGAGGACGGCTTTTACTACGATCGGCTCGTCGACCGCGACGGAACGCACCACTCGATGCGCGTGCGTTCGCTCGTCGGCCTGACGCCGCTCTTCGCGGTCCAAGCGCTGGTCGCCGAGATCCGCGACCGCATGCCGGATTTTTCGCGTCGGGTGAAGTGGTTCATCGACAACCGCCCCGAGCTCAGCAAGAACGTCGCAAGCTTGGAAAGCACGGGCATGGGCAGCCGGATGCTGCTCGCGATTGTCGACGGCACGCGCCTCAAGCGGCTGCTGCGCGTCATGTTCGACGAGGACGAGTTCCTCAGTCCGAGCGGCATCCGGTCGCTCTCGAAGTTCCATCAGCAGCACCCGCTCGTGGCAAACGTCGATGGCCACGAATACCGCGTCGATTACGAGCCCGCCGAATCGCGTAACGGTCTCTTCGGCGGCAATTCCAACTGGCGCGGCCCCGTGTGGATGCCGATCAATTATCTCATCATCGAATCGCTACAGCTCTTTCACTTCTTCTACGGCGACGATTATCGCATCGAGTTCCCGACGAATTCCGGCCGGCTCCTAACGCTTTGGGAGATCGCGACCGAACTGTCGCACCGGCTGCTGAACCTCTTTCTGCCCGCTGCCGATGGGCGACGGCCATTTAACGGTGGCGCGGAGAAGTTTCAACGCGACCCCCACTTTCGCGATCTATTGTTGTTTTACGAATACTTCAATGGCGATGACGGCGCGGGACTCGGGGCGGCACATCAAACCGGTTGGACCGGACTCGTCGCGAAGCTCGTCCAACAGATGAGCGAGTATGAAGCAGGCGGAAAATCGCCGCTCGAGTGGCATTACGACGCATCGCCGAACGACGTCATCGTCTCGGAAACCTTTGCACGTTCTTAGCTCGTAGCGGCTCTTGGAGAATGAATGATCGGTGTTCGCGGTCCCGTCGTCGACGTGGGCACGCCTTATCCGCTGGGTGCGACGTGGGACGGAAGCGGTGTGAACTTCGCGCTGTTTTCAGACCACGCCGAGAAAGTCGAGGTGTGTCTCTTCGATCAGCGCGGCCGGCGCGAACTGCACCGGCTGTCGCTACCGGGATACACGGATGGCGTTTGGCATGGCTACGTTTCCGACGCGCGCCCGGGTTTACGTTACGGTTACCGCGTTCACGGGCCGTATGAACCAGGGAACGGTCACCGCTTCAACCCGTATAAACTGCTGCTCGATCCCTACGCGAAAGCCTATTCCGGCGCGCTGCGCTGGAGCGACGCGCACTTCGGCTATCGTATGGGGACGCCGCGCGCGGACCTCTCCTTAGACCGGCGCGATAACGCCTCCGGGATGCCGAAATGCGTCGTCGTCGATACCGCCTTCAGCTGGGGAGACGACCGGCCGCCGCGGCGACCGTGGCGCGACACGATCATCTACGAAACGCACGTGCGCGGCTTCACGATGCAGTATCCGGGCGTACCGGCCCCGATGCGCGGCACCTTTCTCGCGCTGTCGTCGCCGCCGTCGATCGAATATATACTGCGGCTCGGAATAACGGCGGTCGAACTGTTGCCCATACATACGTTCGTGGACGACCGCAGTCTCGTCGAGAAGCGGTTGCGAAATTACTGGGGCTACAACTCGATCGGTTTTTTTGCTCCGCATCCGCTTTACTTAAGCGGCGAGACGATACACGAATTCAAGACGATGGTCAAGCAGTTTCACGAAGCCGGGATCGAAGTGCTCCTCGACGTCGTGTATAACCATACGGCGGAAGGAAACCAAGCCGGACCGACACTGTCTTTTAAGGGCATCGACAACGTGTCGTACTATCGGCTCGCCGGCGACCGACGCTATTACGACGATGTGACCGGCACCGGCAACACGCTCAACGTCGAACATCCGCGCGTCCTGCAGATGATCATGGATTCGCTTCGCTATTGGGTGAACGACATGCACGTCGACGGCTTCCGTTTCGATCTCGCGCCCGCGCTCGCCCGCGACTCGCGGGGCTTCGACCGCAATAGCGCTTTTTTTCAGGCGATCACTCAGGACCCGGTTCTGGCCACGGTCAAGATGATCGGGGAGCCATGGGACGTGGGGCTGGGCGGCTATCAGGTCGGCGGTTTTCCACCCGGATGGTCGGAGTGGAATGATAAATATCGCGACGTCGTGCGGCGCTTCTGGCAGGGTCATGACGGTTTAGTCCCCGAGCTCGCGTCGCGCTTGACGGGTTCGAGCGACGTCTTCAATCGCGGCGGCCGGCACATGCGCGCTTCGATCAACTTCGTAACGGCGCACGACGGCTTCACGCTGCGCGATCTCGTCAGTTACAACAGCAAACACAACGATGCCAACGGCGAAGACAACCGTGACGGAAGCGACAATAACAACAGCTGGAATTGCGGAGTCGAAGGGCCGGCGACCGACGGTGCGGTTCTGGCTCTGCGCGCACGGCAGCAGCGAAACCTCCTGGCAACGCTACTGTTATCGCAAGGCGTTCCGATGCTGCTCGCCGGCGACGAAGTCGGCAAGTCGCAAAAGGGAAACAACAATACCTACTGTCAGGATACGCCGCTCACGTGGCTCGACTGGTCGTCGCCGTCCGACCCGGACCTGCACGATTTCGTCGTCGCGCTGACGAGCCTGCGGCACTCGTGCAAGGCCTTTGCGCGAGAATCGTTTTTTCGGGGCGAGATGCTCTCGACGGGTAAGCGCAAAGATATCACGTGGCTGCGTCCCGACGGCGAAGAGATGAATGAAGGCGATTGGTTCGACGGCAGCCGGCGCGCTATCGGGCTGCTGTTCGGCGACGAGAAGCCGGCGCCGGAGGATCCGTGCCTGCTGCTGTTCTTGAACGCGCACGATTACGAGATCGTCCTGACGTTGCCCGAGCGACCGCCGCGCTGGGAGCTCCTGCTCGACACGGCGGGTAACCCGCGAGGCAACGTCGATGAACCGATTGCAATGGAAGCGACGCATGCACTGCAATCGCGCTCGCTCGTGCTGTTTCGTTCGCTTTCCGCTACGAACCCGTGACCTCGCTCGTTCACGCCTACCTTCCGCCGGCTCTCGAACGGGGCCGAGCGTGGGGGTTCGCGCTGAACCTGTACGCGCTGCGCTCGAGCCGCAATTGGGGCATCGGCGATTTCGGTGATTTGCAGCAGTTCGTGCGCTGGTCGGCAGCCGTCGGAGTGGACGCGGTCGGCGTCAATCCGCTGCACGCGCTCCACTATATGGAACCCGAAGCGGCCAGCCCCTATTCGCCGACGAGTCGCTACCATCTCAATCCGCTCTACATCCAAATCGAAGCGGTACCGGAATATCGTTCTGCCGCCTCCGCGGCTCGGGCGCTGCGCGAACGCGTCGCCTCGCCGCCGTTCGCGCGAACGCTAGACGACTTGCGGGCGACGACCCACGTCGCCTACGCCCGCGTTGCGCGCGCGAAATGGTCCGCGCTCGGCGTACTCTACGACGTGCTCCGCGATGAGCGCGGAGAACGTGCGGCGGCGTTTCGCTCGTTCGTCGCAACGGGCGGCGAGCGCCTCGAACGCTTTGCCGTGTATGAAGCGCTGACCGAACGCTTCGCGACGGACCAAGGCCGCATTCGTGGCTGGTTGACGTGGCCCGCCGAGTTTCGCGAACCGGGAAGCGACGCCGTCGGCACGTGGGCTGCGAAGATGCGGCGCCGCGTCGAGTATTTCAAGTATCTGCAATGGGTCGCAGACGAACAACTCGCAGCGGCGGCTGATGCCGCGCGCGATCTTTCGATCGGTCTCTACCTCGACGTCGCGGTCGGAGTCGATGTCAACAGCGCCGACGTCTGGAGCGATCTCGGCGCTTACGTCCTCGATGAAACGATCGGTGCGCCTCCCGATCCACTGGGCCCAAATGGCCAGAATTGGGGCCTGCCGCCGCTCGATCCGAGGACGATGTTACGCGACGGGGGGGCCGCGTTCTCGGAATTGCTGCGCGCGAACATGGCGCACGCCGGTGCGCTGCGTTTGGATCACGTGATGGCGCTACTGCGCTTATTCCGTATTCCACGCGGTAAATCGCCGGCCGAAGGGGCGTACGTCGCCTATCCCTTCGACGAGCTGATCGGCCTCGCGCGCACAGAGAGCGAGCGCCGGCATTGCTTGATCGTCGGCGAGGATCTGGGGAACGTTCCGGACGGTTTTCGGGAACGGATGGAACGCGAACGGATTTTCTCCTATCGCTTGCTGCTCTTCGAACGCGATGCCGACGGGCGATTTCGTCCGCCGTCCGCGTATCCGACATACGCGCTAGCAACAGCGACGACGCACGACGTTCCGACCCTCATCGGCTGGGCAACCGGCAGAGACCTCGACGTGCGCGCGACGATCGGCACCGTGACGAGCGATGTCGCCCGGGAAGCGCACGCATTCCGCCGCACCGACGTTTCCCGGCTTCTCGATGCGCTCGCCTCCGAGGGCGAACTCGACGCCGCACACGTTCAAGCGCTTCACGAGACGCTCGACGCGCACTCGCAGAATCCGGCCGCGTTCGATGCGCTGCTCCGCGGCGCGTACCGGTACCTCGCGAAGACCCCGGCGCGACTGGTACTCGTGCAGCTCGACGATGCGTGTCGCGAGCTGGAACAGATCAACTTACCGGGAACCTTTACGGAGTATCCGAATTGGCGTCGCAAGAGCCGGCTCGATCTCGATGGTGTCGCGCGCGACGACCTCATCGCGGCCCTGGTCGACGACGTTCGAACACGCGTTAGGGAGGGGCCTTGAGATGAAAGCCGTCGTGATGGCCGGAGGCGAAGGTTCCCGACTTCGGCCGCTCACGTCACGCCGGCCCAAGCCCCTTGCTCCGATCGCTAACAAGCCCGTGATGGAGCACATCGTCGATTTGCTGCGCCGGCACGGGATTACCGAAATCATCGCGACGCTGCACTACCTCGCGGACGAGGTCGAGTCGTATTTCGGCGACGGCGCGGCGTTCGGCGTGACGATGCGCTACGTCGTCGAGGACACTCCGCTCGGTACTGCCGGCGCCGTGCGGCTCGCCTCCGATATCATCGGCAGCGAGCCGTTTCTCGTCATCTCGGGCGATGCGCTAACCGATCTCGACCTAACGGCGCTCATCGCCGCTCACGCTCGCAGCGGCGCCGCAGCCACGATCACTCTTCAGCGGGTGAGCAATCCGCTCGAGTTCGGCGTCGTGATTATGGATGAGAACGATCGGATCACGCGCTTCGTCGAAAAGCCGTCTTGGGGTGAGATTTTTTCCGATACGATCAACACGGGCATATACGTCCTCGAGCCCGAGGTTTTGACCTACATGGTGAAGGGAAAAGCGTACGATTTTTCGCGCGATATCTTTACCCAAATGCTGCATGAGAATAGATTTATTTCGGGTTACGTAGCAAGCGATTACTGGACGGACATCGGTAACTTGCAACAGTACCAGAAGGCGAATTACGACGCGCTGGGCGGTAAGGTACGTATCGACATTCCGGGGCGGCAGTCCGAAGCCGGCATTTGGATGGGTGACGGCTGCCGCATCGATCCGCAAGCGCGCCTCATCGCGCCGCTGATTCTCGGGCGTAACGTCGTCGTCGAAGCGGGCGCCGTCGTCGGGGCCGACACGGTGCTCGGGAACGCTGCGATCGTCGCGCGCAACGCGCGGCTCCAGCGTACCATCGCCTGGGCGGACTGCTACTTCGGCGAGTCGTCGGTCGTCACCGGCAGCACGATCGCCGATCGCAACATCATCAAGGATCACGTAACCGTCGGTGAGGGAGCCGTCATCGGCAGCGGCTGCACGCTCGGCAGCGGCGCTTTGGTACGGCCGAATCTCAAGCTCTGGCCCGATAAGTCCGTCGCCTCGGGTTCGATCGTTTCGATGTCGCTCATCTACGGCATCAAATGGCCGGGCTCGCTTTTCGGTGCGATCGGCGTGACGGGACTCGCGAACGTCGAATTGACTCCGGAGTTCGCGTTGAAGCTCGGGCAGGCGCTCGGCTCCACGATGAAGCGTGGCGAAAGCATCTTGACGAGCCGTGACGCGCATCCCGCCGCGCGGGTATTGAACCGCTGCGTGATCTCGGGGCTGCTTTCGGTCGGCTGCAACGTTGAGGATCTGCGATCGCTGCCGCTGCCGCTGGCGCGCTATGCAACGCGCTTCGCGGGCGACGGCGGCGTTCATACGCGCGTCGATCCGAACGACGCGCACTCCGTGCTCATCGAGGTCATGGACGAGAGCGGAATCAACATCGACAAACCGGCCGAGCGTAAGATCGAGAACTTATTCTTTCGCGAAGATTTTCGGCGTACCGGCATGGACGAAGTCGGCTTACTGTCCTTTCCGGCCAGAACGCTCGAACTCTATACGGGCGAAATGTTGAGCGCCCTCAAACCGCGCGCGCTACCGAAAGCAAATTTTAAGGTCGTCATCGACTACGGCTACGGTAACGCGTCGCTCGTACTGCCGCGCGTGCTCGCCCATCTCGGCGTCGACAGCATCGCGCTCGATGCATATTATGACGAAGCCAAGTCGCGGACGTTCCGGCTCGATCGCGAGCGTTATATCGAGCAGTTGCGCACGGTCACCCTGACGCTCGGCGCGGACCTCGGAGTCCTGGTCGATCACGATGGAGAATCGTTTGCGCTCGTCGACGATTTGGGCCGGGTTATTGCGGGGAACCGGCTGCTCGCGCTCGTCGCACTGATGGTCTGTCGCGCACAGCCGGGCGCGAAAATCGCGATGCCGATCACGACGCCGAGCGCGATCGAACGGCTCGTCGAATCGGTCGGAGGAACGGTCACGCGAACCAAGAGCGACCGGCGCTCGATGATGGCGCTTGCTGCCGCCGAACGCGATACCTTGGCCTATGGTAGCGGCTTCACGCAGGAGCCCATCTTCCCGGCCTTCCAACCGGCCTTCGACGCGCTGTACGCGATCGTAAAAGTCATGGAGATGCTGGCCGCAGAGGGCCGGCGCTTGCACGAGCTCAACGATATGCTGCCACAGTGGTTCTTCCGCCATCGCTCGATCCGTTGTCCGTGGGAGCGCAAAGGCGAAATCATGCGTACCATGGTCGACGAGCACCATGCGAACGGTCTCGACCTCGTCGACGGCATCAAGGTGGTAGCCGACGGCGGTTGGTTTCTCGTGCTACCCGACGCTTCCGATCCGACGATGAACGTTTATGCGGAAGGCGAATCTCACGAAGTTGCCGACCGCCTCATCAACGATGTCTCGCATCACATCGAGGCGCTCGTCGAAGCCTGAGTTAGCGCAGCGCCTTGTGGTCGCGCTGGTAACGTTCCAGGGCAGCCGCGACCGTCAACGTCGGATCCACCTCGAAGTAGGGCTGCAAGCGATCGACCCACTGCTGATAGTCCTCGCATATCTGCTCGGCGTGTTCAGCGTCTCGCTTAGCTGCGCGCAGTCCCGCTAAAAAATCGGCTCTCGACGCATGCTGCAATGCTTTCCGGCAATAAGCCTTACTCGCTTCAGGCTCCCACGCCTTCAGCTTCAAAAACTAGAATTTGAAGGACGGATCGGCAAGAATAATCCTTCCGATATCTAATTAATAGCAGCATGCATTTTATCGTTAAGCTTATCTTAGACATAATTCTCAGCTCGCTCCTGAAGGCCGCATCTCCCGAATTGGCGCCCCTATGGAGCCGACTTCGCGCTAGCTACGGAAGGGCCGAGCGATACTCGGATCGGAAATACGGACAATATGTCGAACGCTATCTCATATCCGCTCTCTTGCTGATGGCGTTTTGTTTTGCTCACTTAAGCTTGCGACTTTCTGATCCGCTGAGCCTATTGGTTTCGGGGGAGTTTCTGATGGCGGCCTTTGTTATTGCGTTTATTGTTGTTCATAGACATGATGCGCAAGGACGTTGGGCACTAGCAGGGCGCCTGAACAAGGAATTACCTGCACGCGCGAAGCGGTCCGGCATCCTGCTTCCGTAGCAAAGTACCGATCCACCGATCAGAGCGACGCCATATCTCTTTATGTTCCGCCGCGGGCGACGTACGCGATCTTATGCGCGAGCGTTTCGAGCACGTTCTGCCAAAGATAGCGATTTGCGGTCGCGTAGCCGGCTTGCCGCATGCGGTCGCCTGCGCGTTCGTCCTCGAGCGAAGCCCGCAAATACTCTGCGAGTTCCCGGCCGTCGTTCGTATCGCACACGATGGCGTTGACGAACGGTTCCGCATATTCTTCGCCGGTCGCGCCGCAAACCGGAATGCCGCCCGCAGCCATGACCTCGAGTCCGACGAGTCCGAAGGGTTCCTTACCGCTATTCGCGAGCACAGCGTCCGCGGCAGCGTACAGCGCGAGCAATGTCGACTCGGTCAGGAACGCTTCCAGGTTGACGACGTGCGCGTCGCTCGAAGCCAGCGCCCGCGCAACGGTTGCCGCATCGTCGCCGTCCGCCTCGACGCGGTCCATACGCAAGCCGCGCGCCCGAATGTGCGCGAACACGACGTTGCCGTATGGTTCGCGTCCGCCGCGAATCACGAGCTGCGGTGCTAGGCCGGCTGCGCGCAATTCCGCGACGGCGTCGATCGCTTGCAGCCAATTCTTGTCCGGGTCGAAACGGCCGACTTTAACGAGTGACGGCTTCCCGTGCAGCGCTTTCCGCAGCGCCGCGACATGCTCGGGCGCAGGTCCTTCGAGCAATTGTTCCGGAATGCCGTTGGGGACGACGAGCGCCGGGACGCCGAGCTGGGCGAGTTCGAACTTCATGTACTTGCTGACCGTCACGATTGCCGCGGCTTGCTGCAGCGCAGTCCAATCGATGCGCTCGAACCCGTACGTGTTGTTCGCGTTCCACAGCATCGTTACGCCGTGACGAACGCCGCGCGTGCGCAATAATGCGTCGAGCCCGATCATCGCGCCGACCGTCTGCCACTCTTCTGCAACGACCAGGACGCGTTCGCCTCGAGCGGCCGCCGGCGCGATGATGTCGTCTACGACCGCAACCGGAACGCTACGCGAATAATCGTCCACCTTTTGCGCTTCGCCGTCGTAAACATCGCTCGGATGGTACGCGGAAATCCACTGACACCAGCGGCGCAGCGTAACGCCGGGCGCAAATGCCTCCGTTGCCGGGAGCGACGGATCGCCGACGAAAAACAGCGTCGTGTCGACGTCTGCTTCTCCGAGCGCACGCGCGAATGAGGTCTCGCGTGTTCCGAGACCGCCGACCGACGCATAGCGATCCGGCCCTTCGAACGACAACAACGCCGCGATGCGATGGCCCGCGATCATATGCGAGGACCTCCTTCGCCTACTCTGTACCTGGCGACCGAAAACTTCCCCTTGCCGATCCGCTAAGCTACCTTACGCTTCGAGTATGCCGAGCTCCGCAAGGAGCTGCGAAATATTGTCATAGCCGCGATCCGGAAGATCCTTCAGCCGGTCCGCCAGAACCGGCGCCGCGCCGTTCATTTCGGCCATCTCGACGAGTTCGTCCCGCGATGCAGGAAAATCGACGCCGCGTAAAGCTTCCGGTAGCTTCGAGAGGTACGTTTCGTTGATGCGGCTTTCAAACATACCGACGTTGTTAACGTGGAAGCACCTTTGTAAACGTCTCGCGCGTAAGTAAGTCGCCCGAGCTGCGGTAAGAGATGCCTTGCGGCGGAAGGACAACGGCCCACCGCGCGCGGCGCTACGAGCCGCGAGCACGGTTTCGCCTCACAAGCCTAGTTGCTCGAACGTAGCTGCCGTAAGACGTACTGCAGGATACCGCCGTGGCGAAAATATTCTGCTTCGTCCGGCGTGTCGATGCGCACGGTGACGGCGAATGTGCGCTCGCTGCTTCCCGTCGTTCGAACCGTCAGCCGGCTGCGCGGGACGTTGCCCTCGGCGAGCGCTGCGATCGCGTACGTCTCTTCGCCCGTCAGGCCGAGCGATTGCGGCGTTTCGCCGGCCATGAATTCGAGCGGCAGAATGCCCATACCGATCAGATTACTGCGATGGATTCGTTCGAATGATTCGGCGATAACCGCCCGCACCCCGAGCAACATCGGCCCTTTCGCCGCCCAATCGCGGGAGGAACCCGAACCGTATTCTTTCCCGCCGATGACGATCACGGGAGTGCCGTCCGACTTATACCGTTCGGAGGCGTCGAAGATGGACATCCGTTCGTTCGTCGGCAGGTAACGCGTTTCGCCGCCCTCGATACCCGGCACGAGCGCATTGCGCAGGCGCACGTTAGCGAAGGTACCGCGCACCATGACCTCGTGATTGCCGCGCCGCGCACCGTACGAATTAAAATCGACCGGTTGCACGCCCTTTGCCATGAGGTATTTCGCCGCAGGTCCGTTCGTTGAAATCGAACCGGCGGGCGAAATGTGATCCGTCGTAACACTATCGCCGAGCAACGCGAGCACGCGCGCGCCACGGATGTCGCCCGGCGGCTGCGGTTCCGCAGGCATACCGTCGAAGTACGGCGGCTTCTTGACGTATTCGCTGCGCGGATCCCACGCATACCGTTCCGTCGCCGCGACGTCGAGCGCGCGCCAATTTGCGTCGCCTGCAAACACGTCGGCGTAACGCAGTCGAAATGCGACTTCACTGACCGACTCTGCGACCGCCGCATCGACTTCCGCGCTCGTCGGCCACAGCTCGCTTAGCATCACCGGACGTCCGGCCGCGTCATGTCCGATCGGCTCCGTCGTCAAATCGACGTCCATGCGTCCGGCGAGCGCATAGGCGACGACGAGCGGTGGCGACGCGAGATAGTTCGCGCGTACCGCTGGGTGAATGCGGCCCTCGAAATTGCGATTTCCTGAAAGGACCGCAGCGACGATCAATTCGCCTTCCGCGATCTCGCGAGCAACGTCCTCGGGGAGCGGTCCGCTGTTGCCGATGCAGGTCGTGCAGCCGTAACCGACGAGATTGAAACCGAGTTCGTCGAGATACGGCGTTAAACCCGACTTAGCTAAATAGTCGGTAACGACTTTCGATCCGGGGGCTAGGCTCGTCTTCACCCACGGCTTACGCGTGAGCCCTCGTTCCAGCGCCTTTTTAGCAACGAGTCCCGCGCCGATCATGACGGCGGGATTCGATGTGTTGGTGCATGAGGTAATTGCGGCGATAACGACGGCGCCATCCGAGACGCCCGTCCTCGTCCGTTCCGCCACCGCCGTTCCGCCGCCGCCAGCGCGCCGCGGGCGCGCGCCGGCCTTTTGCGACGCCTCCAACCATTGCGTAAAGCTTCGCTTCGCCTCGGAGAGCGCCACGCGGTCTTGTGGCCTGCGCGGACCGGCCAGGTTCGGCACGACGGTCGCAAGATCGAGCTCGAGGACATCGGAAAACACCGGTTCGACAGAGTCGTCCGTACGAAAGAGCCCCTGCGCTCGGGCGTAGGCTTCGACGAGCTCGATCTGCTCGGCGCTTCGCCCGGTGAGCTTGAGATACGTAAGCGTTTGATCGTCGATCGGAAAAATCGCGACCGTCGAGCCGTATTCGGGCGACATGTTGCCGATCGTTACGCGATCGGCAACGCTCAGATTCGAGAGCCCGCGCCCGAAAAACTCGACGAACTTTCCGACGACGCCCTTCTTACGCAACAACTGCGTCACCGTAAGCACGAGATCCGTCGACGTGACGCCTTCGCGCAGCTTTCCGGTCAATCGAAAACCGATCACCTCGGGAACGAGCATCGTGACCGGCTGCCCGAGCATCGCCGCTTCCGCTTCGATGCCGCCCACGCCCCAAGCCAGGATGCCGAGACCGTTCGCCATCGTGGTATGCGAATCGGTTCCGACCACGGTATCCGGATACGCAACGCCGCCGCGATCGTCCGCCGCCGGCTCGCCCGCACCGCCGGCTCCGAAGACGACGCGCCCGAGAAACTCGATGTTGACCTGGTGCACGATACCCGTATCCGGCGGCACGGCGCGGAAATTATCGAGCGCCCGTTGTCCCCACTTTAAAAACGCGTACCGCTCGCGATTGCGCTCGAACTCGAGCTTCGCGTTTTCGTCGAACGCTTGCGGCGTGCCGAACCGGTCGACTTGCACCGAGTGATCGATCACGAGCTCGACCGGCTGTAGCGGATTAATTTTCTTCGGGTCGCCGCCCATCTCGGCCATCGCATCGCGCATCGCGGCCAGGTCGACCACGCACGGCACGCCCGTAAAATCCTGAAGCAGGACACGCGCGGGGCGGTAGGCGATTTCCTTCTTTACTTCGGAGTTCGGCGTCCAGGCCGCAAGCGCCGCGATATCGGCCTTCTTTACACTACGGCCATCCTCGAAGCGGAGCAGATTTTCGAGCAGTATTTTTAAGCTGAACGGTAATCGCGAAACCCCGGGAAACCCGGCGGCTTCCACAGCGTCGAGGCGAAACAGCGTGTAGGAGCGCTGTCCGACGACAAGGGTATTTTCCGCGTGGAAACTGTCGGGATGCGCGTGCTGCATGGCCTGCACTTTTCGCTATGTCGGCGGCGTGCCCTCGGTCACTGCGACGACGCGCGCGACGCGCGGCGCGCCGCGCGCAGCACCGGTAATTGAGAGCGCGATCTTGCCCGAGAGCAACTTGAAGAGCGGCTCTGCGACTAAACTCGCACGCCACTCGCTCGCGTCGAGCGTGCGCGCCAGATCGTCCACGCTCGGCGGCAGCTCGCGCGCGACCCGTTCCAAAGCGTTACGCGTAACGAGCAAACCCGGCGGTAGCTCGTTTTCCGCCGCAATGGCGTTCGTCAGAACAGCGAGCAAAGCGACGATCGCGTCCCGTTCGGGTCCGGGCGGCCGGGCCGGCTTGCGCGGCAAATCATCCTCATCGAGCGCGAGCCCCACCGCGACCGCTGCAATGATGCGATCGCCGTAGGCCCTTCGTGCGCCGGCATCGAGCCGCCGCAATTGCGCGAGATCTTCTCGCTCGGCCGGACGTAGCGAAACGATCGATGCCATGACGTCGTCGGGAATGGTGTATTTCAGAGGCACGTCGCGTTCGCGTGCGAGCTGATCCCGCAACACCGCCACCTCCCGCAGTATTCCGAGTTCGCGCCGATTCATCCGCATCGCCCCCGGGACGCGCAGATACAGGCGTTCGGCGTCGGGGCGGTATTTGGAGAGCTCTACGAGCCCGAGCGCTTCGGCCTCGAACCATGCATAGCGGTGAGCGGCTTCGAGACGTTCGGTCAACGTATCTTGCAACTCGAACAGATGCCGCACGTCGTCCACGAGATAATCGATTTGTTGCGGCGAGAGCGGACGCGAACTCCAGTCGCTTACGGTCTGTGATTTTCGAAGCCGGATCCGCGCGATGTCCTGCACGAGATCCGCGAGCGAGATCGACATTCCGTAGCCGCAGAACGCGGCCGCGAGCTGCGTATCGAAAGCGGCGCGCGGCAAGCGGTCGAAACGGTCGGCGAAAATCTTGAGATCGCTCGCAAGCGCATGTCCGACGATCGTTTTCGAGGCGAGCGCGTCCGCGAGTGGTTCGAGATTCGGGATGCGCAACGGGTCGACAAGGGCGACTTCATCGCCTACGACGAGCTGAACGACCATGAGCCGCGCCGCGTACGAGCGCTCGTTGTGGAATTCCGTATCCAGCGCGACGCGGTCGACCGCAAGGATGTGCTCGCAGAGCTCGGCGAGCGCGGCCGGATCTTCGATTACTCTGATGTTCACGAACGCTCTAAGCTCACCGTGCTACTGCTTTGCGCCCCCCGGCACGATGCCTCCACGGCAACGCGGACGGGCGAATGCGACGGTTCTTACAGAGCGTAAACGGCTTTAAGATCCTTAAAAATCTGGAGTGTGACGACGTGGTATTCGGCGTCGGCTTTGGCGCCGTACTTCGCATCGATGTCGTTCATCACTTGAACGTGCACCGGATGCGTCACGAGATGGTCGAGCATGTATTCGACGTTGAAACCGCTATTCGGATCGACGCCGTCCATATAGAGCGCTGCTGCGAGAGCTTTGCCGCTCTTCGGATTCGGCGCGGGGGCTTTCGGAAGCGCGACACCCTTCGCCGTTACGATCTTGAGCGAATCGGTAACGACGAAGTTGAAGGTCTTCACATACTGGGCGAAGCCCGGCGCACCGAACTGCTTGATCAATTTCGCTTTTTCCGCGGCCGCTTTGCCGTCCGCAAGCCCGCCGAACAGCGTCACGGTACTAAAATCGCTCGGACCGCCGCCGGCGACGACGAGGGCGACGGAACCTCCGAAACGGGCGCCGTTGGCGGACATCATCGTGCCCGTCATCGAATGTTTCATAGAGCTGCCGCTCGTGTTATTGTTTGTGCGAATGCTGGCGCCGTCGCCAGCATCGTCGTCGCCGCAGCGAGCGCCGCGATCGAATGGATATGAATCATGAATGGAGCTTTCTTCCTGCCTTCTCAGCGGGAGGCAACACACCACAGGAACGCGGTGCGGTCGCTTTCAGATGGCGAACGCTAACGACGTGTTAGACGGCGCATCACGCGTCGTGTGCTTGACGGCGCCGAATCCCTCGCCGCTGACGCTCGAGGGGACGAACTCCTATCTGGTGCTCGGCGACGGCGAAGCGCTGGTCATCGACCCCGGCCCGGCGGACGAAACGCACGTCGAAGCGATCGCCAAGCTCGCGCTCGCGAACGCTTGTCCGGTAAGGGCAATCGCCGTAACGCACGGCCACCCCGATCACGCACCGGGCGCGGCGCTCCTAGGCGCGCTGACGCGAGCCCCCATCTACGCCCACCCGGCGGCGAGCTTTCCTTTCGATCGCGCGCTGCCGGACGGAGCCGAGATTGCGATCGGCGGCGCCGCGCTACGCGCGATGCACGCTCCGGGGCACGCTCGCGATCATCTCGTGTTCTGGTTCGCTGCGGAGGCTACGCTGTTTACGGGCGACGTCATCATCGGGCGCGGTACCGTCGTTATCGCACCGCCGGACGGCGACATGCGCGCCTACCAAGCGACGCTACGGCGTCTGCGTGACGGTTTCGCGCACATCCGAACGATTTTCGGCGGCCACGGCGAGCCGGTCCGCATGCCGGCTGCGAAAATCGAAGAATATATCCGTCATCGGGAAGCCCGTGAGCGGCAACTCGTGGCAGCCATCGCAAAAGAGGAGCGGACGATACCCGAGCTCGTGACCGACTTGTATCGCGACGTGAGCCCGGCACTGTGGCCTGCGGCCGCGCGTCAGCTGCTCGCTTATCTGATCGCACTCGAACGCGAGGGACGCATCCGAGTGCGCACCCTTGCGCGAGCGCCGCGCGAGCACGAGCGTAAAATACTCAACCCCGATCTTTCACATACCGGCGACGCAGCCGGCGCAGCCGTCGTGCTCGCCGAGCTCGGCTTCGAATCCGGACTTTCCGGCATCGAAGCCTATGCACTGCTACCGGACTAGTGGAGCGCCAGAAGGACCTTTCCGAACTGTTCACCGTCGAGGACGCGGCGAGCGGCGGCAGCCGCTTCCGCCATCGAGTAGACGCGATCGACGGCCGGCCGCAAGCCGTCTTCGAAGAGCGCCAGCATCGCTTTGAAATCGCTCGGGCTGCCCATCGACGTTCCCAAGATATCCAGATGCTTCCAAAAAATGGAAAAGGGACGAATCTTCGCATCGCCCTGCGTGCCCCCGTACACGACGACCCGGCCGCCCGTACGCGTTATATCGAGACAGCGTGCGAGCGTCTCGCCGCCGCTGGAATCGACGACCAGCGACGGGCCTTTGCCGTCCGCCGCTTTGCGGGCCGCCTTGTGCCAATCGATGTCGGTTTTATAGTTGAGCGTGACGTCCGCGCCGAGTTCTTTGGCGCGCGCGAGCTTCGCGTCGCTGCCGGAGGTTACGATCGTTCGCGCACCCACGTGGACGGCATACAGCAGAACGAACGTTTGCACGCCGCTGCCGACACCGGTAATCAGCACGACGTCGTCCTTCGTAATATGCCCGCGCGTGAACGTCGCGCGATAAGCGGTCAAACCCGCGAGCGGCAGGGCCGCCGCTTCGTCATCGCTTAGCGCGGTGGGCTTGGGATAGATGGCGGTGGCCGGCACGACGACATACTCGGCGAAGGTCCCATCCGTCGGCATGCCGAGAACATTGCCGTGCCGCACCGCCGCGGCGGGGTCGTCGTTCCAAGAAAGTTCCGGATCGATCACGACCGGCCGCCCCAGATCAAGTTCCCGAACGCCCTCGCCGAGCGCCGCGATGCTACCCGCTCCATCGGACCCGAGCGTACGCGGCAGTTCGATTCCCGGATAGAGACCCTGCGTGATGAAGACGTCTCGACGGTTGAATGCGGCGCGTTCAAGCTTCACGAGGACCTCGCCCGGCCCGGGTGACGGGGTTTCGATCTCCTCGACATGCAGTTTCTCGGGTCCGCCGAGTTCGTTTAGACGTACGGCTTTCATATGCGGTGGCATATGCGTTCTCGGCAGGCTGACCTCCGCTCGCGAACCTCTCTCACGACTCGAGCGAGACGACGGCCGCGCCGTCGATAGCATCCGCAGCAACGGCACGAAGCGCCTCGTTCACGCGCTCGAGCGGAAAGACCGTGGTCACCGGGCGGATGCCGATCTGCGCCGCGAGCGCAAGGAAGTCGCGTGCATCGTCGCGCGTCATGTTCGTTACGCTGCGCAGCTCACGTTCGCCCCACAATAACGAATCGTAGTCGAACTGCGGAATCCGGTCGAGATGGATCGCGTTGATGGCAACGACTCCGCCTTTACGCAGCGCCCGCAGCGCCGCGACGACGACGTCTCCCGACGGCGCGAACGTGATGGCGCGGTCGAGCGGCTCGGGCGGACGGTCGAGCTCGGAACCGATCCAATCCGCGCCCAAACGGGCGGCGAAAGCGCGGTGTTTTTCGCCTCGCGTCGCCACCGAAATGGAGCAGCCCCATGCTTTAAGCACCGGCAACGCGAGATGCGCCGACGATCCGAAACCGTACAGCCCGACGCGCTCGCCCGGCCGCACGCCCGCGACGCGCAGCGCGCGAAAGCCGATGATTCCCGCGCACAAGAGCGGGGCTGCCTCTAGATCGCCCAGTTCGTCCGGCAACGGATACGCGAAGTCTGCGCGCGCTATGGCGTACGTCGCGTAGCCGCCGTCTCGATCGTAGCCGGTAAAGACCGGGGCGTCGCAAAGATTCTCGCGGCCGCCACGGCAGTACGCGCACGTCCCGTCCGTGCCCGCGAGCCAGGACACGCCGACGCGGGTGTGCTCGGCGAGCGCCACGGAGGGACCCGCGCGCGCAACCGTCCCGACGATTTGGTGCCCCGGCACGATCGCCGGACGATGCGGTTTGAGCTCGCCTTCGACGATGTGAAGATCGGTCCGGCAAACTCCGCAAGCGCTGACCCGCACCAAAATCTCGCCCGCTTCAGGTGCCGGAATTTCCCGCTCTTCGAGTGCCAGCTGGTCCCCTTCGATCGGACCCGTCGCCCGCAATACCGCCGCCCGCATGGAGCCGTACGTTTCTCTAACCAAGCGCTATCGTCCGCCACGGCCGAGTCCCAAGGGCTCCCTTCATCGAGACCGAAGCGGGCGCTCCGATGGCACAGCCGCGCACGGTTCTCGATCTCTTCGACGTCGCTCCGCTCGTTGCCACGAGCAGGGTTTCGTTCGGCAAACGTCTGCGTGTGCGGGGCATTCCAGCCGTGTTGTTCGGTGTCGCCGCAATCGTGCTCGCCCGTGGGGCGAGTTCCGCCTTGCAGAAGGCGATGGTGATCCTGCCCGAGAGCCTTCGCGAAGCACGCTCGTTTTGGCTCGCCGTTCGTGACGACGGCCGCCAGCGGCTCTCGTAAAACGTCGGCAAGACCACAAGGCCCTCTCCCCGAACAGCGCGGGGCCATGATCGACAACGACTCGATGACGACCCTCATTCGGCGGACCATGCCGGATGCCGAGGTCCAAATCGTGGACCTGACCGGCACCATGGACCACTTTAATGTGTTCGTGCGATCAGGGGTGTTCCGGGGCGTTTCGCTCATGGACCGCCATCGTATGGTTGAAGCGGCGCTCGCCGACGCACGCTCGGACGGCCGCATTCATGCGATGTCCATTCGCACGGAAGTTTTGGAGTAACGAATGTCAGTCGACGGAATCCGTCAAGAAATCGACCGCGAGATCAGCTCGCATAAGATCCTCGTCTACGGCAAGGGCACGAAAACGATGCCGCTCTGCGGCTTCACGCTCGAAACGATCCAGTTTTTCGGGCAGCTAGGTTATCCATTCGAGGTGGTCAACGTGCTGGAAAATATGCCGAAGCGCGACGTCTTGTCCGAGATAACCAATTGGCCGACTTTGCCGAAGGTCTTCATCGGCGGCAAGTTTTACGGGGATACCGATATTCTCGCGCCAATGGTCGAGAACGGCGAATTAAAGGCGATTCTCGCCGAAACGTTCGCCGGCGAACGCGAACCCGCGCCCCTCATCAAACTGCGCTAGTTGCTCGCGCCCTACGAAGCGGGGGACGAGGCGGCTTGGTTCGCCTCGTTCGGCTTCTTCGTCGAGCTTCGTCCTCGCTATTATGAGTGCGACGGCCAGGGACACGTCTCCAACGTGGTCTACCCGGGTTACCTGGAACTCTCGCGGCTGCAATATTTCGCCGCGGCGCAAGACCCGGAGCCGTTACGGAGCTTCGCCTTTGCGCACGTCACGGCCGAATTGACCCTGCGCTACATCGCCGCGTGCTATTACGACGAATCGCTCCGCATCGGCTCGAAACTTTTCGCGCTCGGCCGTTCCAGCGCGACCCTCGACCAGGTCATCGCGGGCCAGGACCATACCGTTCGCGCGCTCGCACGCATCACCGTCGTACGCGCGGCTCCGAGCGGCGAAGGAACGGCGCCTTGGACCGCCGCGCAGCGGCTCGCGCTAGGCGCCTTTTCCGGAAACGCCTTCTAGTAAACCCCCCTTAGGAGTCTCGCGGGTCTCACGCGCGCGGGGCCGGGGAGCGCCATGCGGATCGATATAGTCACCGGCGGGCGAAGATCGCAAGGCCTCGACTTCGCCTTGGCTCAGTTCCGCGGAAATATCGCGTACGGCCGAAACTATGCAAAAGAAGCCGAACGTGCCATCACCGCGATTGACGAACTGATGTGCTTCGAGCGGTCCGACGTAAACGACGTCGTGCCGGCGGACTTCTCTCACCGTCTCACCGACGACTGCGTGGCCGACGCCTTCGCCGACGATCACGTAGTGCTCGTGTTCGTGTTTCTCCAGACGCGATACGGCCCCGGGCGGAATCTCGAAGTAACGGACTTCGTTCGTCGGCCCCGGCTCACCGGGCGACGCCTTACGGCCACCCACGATCGTATGCCGGACGACCGCGGTCGCGACGCCGGGCACGTAGCCCTCGCGCTCGACGTCCTGCCATCCGGTGTCGGTCTTGGCGATGATGTTGCGCTGCATATTTCCGGCCTTCCCTACGCGTTCGGCACCCTCAAAACCGAACGGCTCCCCGCAAAGTTGCACGCGGGCGAACGCTCGGAGCACGGCCGCCGGGCGCCGGCGGAAGTCGAACGGTGCGGGCGTAAGGAGCAGGCCATGCCGAACTACTGGCTGTTGAAGAGCGAACCCGAGTCATTCGGCTTCGATCGATTGCAGCGCGAGCTCCGTACCGAATGGAGCGGCGTCCGTAACTTCGCAGCCAGAAACTACATGAAAGCGATGCACCTCGACGACCTCGCCTTCTTCTATCATAGCAGCACGAAGGTCCCGGGTATCGCCGGCATCGCGCGGGTCGTCCGCGAAGCTTATCCCGATTTCACGGCACTCGACCGCGCGAGCCCGTACTACGACCCGAAAGCCACGCCGGCGCACCCGATCTGGGAGATGGTCGACGTCGCATACGAACGCCCGTTGCCGCGCTTCGTGCCGCTGGCGGAACTGCGCTCGAACGCGGACCTCGCCCCGACGATGGTGCTGCTGCGCAGGGGCTCGCGGCTTTCGGTACAGCCTGTTCACCTTCGCGAGTGGGAGCTGATCCTGCGCCTTGCCGAGCTGCCGCCGGCGGCCTGATGGATTCGGCCTTCGAACCGGGTAACGGCGACTGGGAAGCGCGGGTGCGCTCGAGCTTCGAGCGTCAAGGTGCGATGCGGCACCTCGGAGCTTCGATCGCGCGGCTCGCTCCGGGGCAGTGCACGATCGCTCTACCCTATCGTCCCGAGCTCTCGCAACAGCACGGCTATTTTCATGCCGGCATTTCCAGCACGGTCGCCGATTCCGCCGGCGGCTATGCGGCGCTGACGCTGTTTCCGGCTCAAACGGAAGTGGTGACTGTCGAATTCAAAATAAACTTGCTCGCGCCTGCGCTCGGTGACGCCCTCGTCGCCGAAGCCGCCGTCGTGCGCAGCGGTCGCACGTTGACCGTCTGTTCGGTCGAGGTTCTCGTCGAGCGCGACGGAGCGCGCGCATGTTGCGCGTTGATGCAACAAACGCTCATGCGCGTTGCCGCAACCCGCTAATACTCAGCCACGAGTTGTTCGCATCAGTACAGCGTTAGCTCGCTAGCGGTATTCTTGCGCGGGACAACTCGGCAGCCTCGCGGCCACCCTGCGCTCTTTTAGGCGGGTACGTTCGGTTTAGGATCCCGACGACTTGGTCTTCGCTGCAGCGGGACTTTCGCATACAGCTCTCTCGAAGCCACGACTCAAAACGAGACCATATCTTCGGGCACCCGGTTGCAACGTGAACTCGAGCACACGACTGCAATGCGCTCAACGGTGCGACGTCGAACGACGCAAGAAAACAGACCAGTCGACAGTGCGGGTTTGGCCGAGGCATCCGACTGCTGGCAATTTGTAGGAATCCGTTGGTGAGTTCGCTCTCGGTCGAGCGGGGATCTGCGCTTGTAGGGATCGAGTGGAGACAGCAACGTCTCGCGAGAGAGTGAAAGCCGTAGCTGCTTAGAATTCGTTGTAGTACTGCCGTCGTAGCGACTCGAATTTGCTCCGGCCATCCGCGGCTTTCCCGTCTGCCCGTATGTTTTGCGCAGGCATCTACGACGCGTGCAAACTTGCATTACAAACGGCGCAGAGTTAGTTAAGTTCCTGTCATTGTGTTGCAAATGTCGCGCAGAATCACGTTGGGGAAGATCTGTCGTCAGAAAGACAGCCTCTGTTTGGTATCAGCCGATCGCTGTCACCAAGGCGACTTGGCATTACGGTGCTATGCTTGAGTCATGCCTAGGCGGGACGGTAATGTATGCGAGAGTAGGCACGTGTAAAGCCGAGTCGGAGCATGTTACGATAGGAATCGAACTCGCTTTCCCCGCTTCCCTCTCCCGTAATAGGCTCACGCGTTGCCGTCGAGAAATTTGTGAGTCCGTGCGCGATACCGTCGTTCACTCTTCGGGCGATGATGGTTGACTGTGCGCCTCGCCCGCGATAGGCGGGCAACGTTGTACCCATGGCAAGCCATCCCCAGCCATCCTTCGCGAAGAGCGATCCGGTAGCGGCGGGAACCGGTCCGTCATAAGCAACGTACATCCGCCATCCGGCCCTGCCGACCAACGCGGAATACCAGCTCGCGTAACCCCGCGGCAGCCCAGCGGCGGTTTGGGCAACATTGCCGAAGTCACTCGCTTCGGACTTCCCCACCTCGCGCACCGATAACGTTGTTGGACGCGTGTTTTGTAGAACAACTGCAGGGCGTTGAAATTTTGCGAAGCCGCCATCCGGAAATAATCCCCGCGCGCGAAGCCGATCGTCCAAGTGTCCAGACAAATTTCCTGAAGCGAGGTCGATTACCCACGCAGGATCGGAGTTCGCCCGCAACCACTCGATCGTTGCTTCCAACTCGGTATCCGTGACCGGCGCGCCTATGCCGAGACCTTGCGCGCGATTGTATGCTTTCGTTGGAATACCGCGTACGGCCAGAAGAATGCCTGTGCCCACGCATGTCCAGTCGATCCCTAGTGAAGCAACGGTCTCGGGCGGTGCTGCGGAGAACCAGTCCACGAAGGCCTCGCGCTCGATAACTTCCAGATGATCGTCGTTGGTGTTGTGAGTCTCTGCTTGCAACATGTTTTCCGGTCTCCCACAGAGCTCGCGGTCGCACCCTGCGGACGTCGTGGGAGTGGAAATTGTTTCACGGCAGCGGCGTTTTTATGCAGCGTCGATGCTCGTGTGGATCGTTGCAAACAAACGCGGCGATATATAAGGGGAAACGTATTCTACGGTCCGTTTTCGTCGCTAGAAACGCCTTGCTCCGGAACGTGCGTCCGTCGCTGCGAATCGTTATGGCACCGTCGCGGTCGGTACGGAATACGCCGGTGTCGTGTTTCGCGAGCGTCGCCAGCGTCTCTCGCGCGGGGTGTTCGAAGAGATTGCTTCGGCCGACGGGTAATCGCGGCGCGCGTCGCGACCGCATCGAGAAAGGCGGCGGATGTTCCGCACGCACTGCCGTGATGGCCGATTTTGAGCACGTCCGGGCTCTGCACGCGAAATTGCCCCTGGTAGCGAAATTCCCGAAACTGGGAGCGCAATTCTGCATTTTGACCGTGAAACGGTCGCCCTCAAACGCGTTCCTACGCTTACTTGAGCCCTTGTTGAAAACGACTGAGGCAGAGGCGGAAAGACTTGGAAAACTTTAACAAGATAGAATCGGAACGCAAGCTCCCAGACTACAGCAAGGCAAGGAAAGCCCTCGAGGCCGTTGCAAAGCGCTCTTCATCACCTCGTATTACCCCGGCGTTAAATTGCGCCGAGGACTTGACTTACTGCGGAGCGCCTTTAGGTAGACGATTGGAGTTGCGTATGATGGCATCTTTCTAACGCCAATACGCGAACTCCAAGTCGGAGTACAGGTCGTAGATCGCCGCAGGGGAGATCTTCTCGGAGAGCGGATCTTGCCGTTGGGCGGCTTTCCGGGCGTCCCAAGCTTGTTGATGTCGATATTCGATGCACAGTGTGGAACGGCGCCCAAACTCGCCTCACTTGATCGCTCATAGGCTCCTGAGTCGAGCCAGCGCTTCGCTGACGATTTCTCTGAAGCCGCGCTGCTCTGAATCTTTGACCCAGATCCGGAAAGCCACGCGATAAACGGCGATACCGGCCTCGGCAGCGAGACTGGCGTCCGACTCGGGGATACCGCGCCCGCGCAGGCCTTCGGCAAGAACTGCGGCAATCGCCGCGAGCTTGGTCAGCTCGCGTTCGTGAAGCTCTGCATGGGCGGCGATCATCAGGCTGCGTTGGCGCGCAAACGGACGATAGGTGTCAACGTAGAAATCGGCCGTCGCATCCAACGCGGCAGCGATCGCCTCCATGGCCGAGGCGTTTGCCGGCGCGTTGCCGAGACCGTCCAACATCTTCTGCTGCAAGCGCTCGCACCAGTGGAAGAGCACTTCGCGCTTGTCGGTGAAGTAGCGAAAGAACGTGCGCGCGGTGAGACCGGCACGCGCGGCGATGTCGGCAACAGTCGTCTGCTCATAGCCGACATCCCCGAACAACTCCATCGCCGCCGCACGAAAGCGACCGGCGGCGTCGGGCTCCCAGCGACCCATGGATCCTCCTAGTGTTGACACACTGTGACATCATAGTGTCTAATCTGATGGCGCACAATGACATCAACCTCGAAAGGAACTCCCATGCGAATTCTCGTGACCGGTGCGTCTGGCTGGATTGGCTCGGCCAGTGTCACCGAACTGATCGGCGCAGGACATCATGTTCTTGGACTGGCTCGAACGGATGAAGCCGCCGCTAGAGTTGAGAAGCTCGGCGCCGAAGTGGTGCGCGGCAGTCTGGTCGACCTCGTCGGCTTGCGTGCCGCGGCCGCGCGGATTGAGGGGGTGGTGCACCTCGGCTACAACCACGACTTCTCCCAAATGGGAGCGGCCGCGCAGACCGATCGCGCAGCCATCGAAACATTCGCCGAAGTCCTGCAAGGCTCGGGCGGCCCGCTGCTCGTCGCTTCGGGAACCCTTGGGCTTGCGCCGGGCAGGGTCGGCACGGAACGCGACATGCCGGATATCGCCGTGCATCCGCGCTCGGGGAATGCTGTCTATACGCTGGGCCTAGCCGAGCGCGGCATTCGATCGATGGTTGTGCGCTTTTCGATGACAGTGCACGGCTCTGGCGGCGACCATGCATTTGTTGCGATGCTCGCCCGGATCGCACGCGAGAAGGGGCTGTCTGCGTACATCGGCGACGGCCAGAATCGGTGGCCGGCAGTGAACCGCCTCGATGCGGGCAAGCTCGTTCAGCTGGCGATCGACCAGGCCCCCGGAGGCAGCGTTCTGCACGCTGTTGCCGAAGAAGGCGTCACCACGCGTGAGATCGCCGCTGCACTCGGCCAGTTTCTCGATGTGCCCGTGGCGACGATACCCGCTGACCGAGCGAGCGAGCACTTCGATGGGATCGGGATGTTCTTCGGCGCTGATGCGCCTGCATCGAGTGCGCTGACGCGCTCGCTGTTGGGTTGGGAGCCGAAGCATCCGACCTTGCTGGAAGACATCGCTGCCGGGCACTACCCAGGAGAGTAGGACTGGCTCGGGCCCTAGAGCGGCGCGCGGCGGCTAGTAGCCGCCTCTTTTGCACCAATGGCAGGAGCCTCGGTGGTGAAGCAAACGATTGTTCGCTCGTGCCTGCCGAACGATCGAGATACGCCGTCGCGAAAGCATGGTCATGCGCTTCATCGACCAAAATCCAGGGACGTCCGCGAGGGCGGCGTCGGTAGCGACGCTGCTCCCTTCCAGCAACTTCAGCAGAGTCGTGCGCGGCCATTTCTCGTTGTCCTGGTTCACGAACGGCTTTGTCGGTTCAGAGCTGTTTTGCCGAGCTTCCGGATTCACCGAGCCGATGGCGCTGGCTAACGATATCAAACCCGAGATCAGCGTCCCGACGGCTGTCGCGGTGATGCCTAAGGACCGGTTTCACAGACCCCGCTCGATCGTCGCAGCGCACAGCGATTTGCGCCAATGGACCGAGTTTCCCAGCGGTGGACATTTTGCGGCGGCCGAGGAGCCGACTCAGATAACCGAAGACATACGCTCATTCGTCCGTCCCCTGCGCCAGAGCTGACCATCGTCATCGTCGCTGGAAGCTGACATGCGAATCGACCAATTCAATCAAAGATTTGCGCGGCGGACCGCCGCTGTCATCGCCGCACGATCGCGATCCCAGCGCACCGTGCTGCCCTCGATGTCGGTGAACAGAAACGTGACCGTCCCACTCGGAGGGCCGTCGCGCCGAACCGTAGGCTCCGGCATCGTGCTCATGGCGTCGTGTCTTCGAGCCTAAACCCGATCACCGCCTTTGGAACCGTGCCTGCAAATCTGGAAATGGACCCCTTTGGAGAATCGGCCGGGACCTAAGTGCGGTTGCCTTCGCGTGTCCCGAAAGTCCGCCCCAAAATGGCCACGCGGACTTCCGTAGCGGGCGACCCGCCATACCGCCTTTGATACGTCTCTTCAAGATGTGGGAGCGATATCCGAAACTATGGGAGCGTTATTTTGGCCGTTTTGGTAATTAAATACGCAGAGTGGCACGTCCGGGCTCTGCACGCGAAATTGCCTCTGGTAGCGTAATCCTGCAAACTGGAGGCGCAATTCGGTATTTTGACCGTAAAATGGTCGCCCTCAACCGCCCGCTGAGGTGCCCAGACTTGCTTGAGTTCTGTTGAAACCGACTGAGGCAGAGAGGCAACAATGCTCGTCGAACTTCAATGATGTGCATTCGGAATGCAAGCTCCCAGCCTACAGCAAGGCGAAGAAAGCACTCGAGGCCGTTGCGGCGCGCGAAGGCGCTACTACATCGCCTCGTATTACAAGAAATAGCCCCGGCGTTAAATTACGCCGAGGACTTGACTTACTACGGAGCGCCTTTAGGTAGACGATTGGAGTTGCGTGGGATGGCATCTTCCTGACGCCGGTACGCCAACTCCACCTCGGAGTTCCGGTCGTAGATCGCCGCAGGGCGAGATCTTCTCGGAAAGCGCCGTCGATGCGATGTCAGCGCTTGCAGCGGTTTTCACAGTTGCGATCGAAAACAAAAACGCGTAGCAATTGCTGCGCGTTCTAGAACGGGTGTAACGCTCGAAGATACCGCTTAACGCGTCAATTTCTTGAGGCGATGGAGCATTGCTCCAGGACTGTCAGCGCTGCCGGCCGTAGCGGGACGGTTGGGCAACTTGTCCGTGATCTTCGATCGGAATGCGTCAAAGATATTCACCATCCAGCGAAGCGGGCCGCCTACGGGCCGACATGGTAAATTGCTGGCCGCTCTGAATCGTTCTCAGTTCCTTCATTCCAACCCATCTGCTTCCTGAGTGTCCCGGCTATCCGAGCCCTCCCGGCCTGCTCAAAATTCTTCGGCGGCAGGACAGAATTTGGCATTTGAGGCTGCGGTAGGTTCGCTGGACGCTAGCCGACTTATCTGGACGAATTCGCGCCTGAGGGCAAAATAAACTGCACGCTCACCTATTCGGCGAGGAGAGCGTTAATGTCAGCTTCGAAGAGCAATGGATCGACAACTCCAGCTTGGCTGATCGCGATCCCACCCTCACGGTCGACAAACGGTCAGAGGCATTTCTCTCAAATGGCATGGATCACAAAAGGCCGACAACAAGCATCACCGCGCAGGTTATGTTCACGGGTGTTCGTGTCGGCCTACTAGCTGTTGGCGACGGCCACGGCCTTCTGAAGATATTCATCGCTGGAAAGTTGAGCGACCATAAAAGCGGCGAGGTCGGCACGAGTCAGCTTATGAGCAATTTCTTTGGTTTCAGCAGAGAAGACGTAAATGTCTCCCGTACCTGGATCATCGTTGAGAAACGGTGGGCGAACGACAATCCAGTCGAGGCCACTTACATCCACAATCGCTTCCATAGCTGCCTTGTCCTGAGCCGGCCCCGGAAAACTGGACTGAGCGTTGAGTGGAGTCCTTGCCGGCAGAGCGAATATGCCCTGCGATCGGAGCAAGAAATGCCCAAACGCCCACGGCGTAACCACTCACCTTCCTTCAAGGCCAAGGTGGCTTTGGCGGCGATCAAAGGTGAACAGACCGTCGCCGAG